>OIYO01000014.1_pt1 | contig 191723 bp, 157 predicted proteins | sample 1588191 | NCBI WGS metagenome assembly OIYO01 (sample SAMN03283275) | human gut metagenome | biome: human-associated habitat; material: feces | host: Homo sapiens | place: Peru | collected 2012 | reverse complement strand
CATAGGCTTTCATTCTGGATTTCTGTGCATCCAGAGAGTATCCGTCAATCTGCATGGCGGTAGACACGCGAGTATAGATATAGACTTTTATCTTTTCTTTTTTCATCGCATCTTCTCCACCCCAGCTTACTTTTTATCTGTTTTCTGCTCCAACAACTTGATGGAATCCAGATAATCGCGCTCAACTTCGCTGAGGGTACGGGCTTTGTATTTTCTGTATTCGCCGGTTGCCTTGTCGATAGCCTGCTTATGGCTGACGCTTCCGTTGCCAACCAGCAGCTGCTCTCCGCTCATGGTCAGAATCCGATCAAGATGCTCCGACCAGTCCTGCATGGTCATTGCCTGCTCCCGCTCCGCCTGTCGTTCCGCAAAATCCAGATATCCGGACACAAGCTGCCCCATAGCACGAAGCTCTTTCTCGTTCAGATAGTTCTTGGCAACTACCGCCTCTTTCAGCGTGGGCTGATTGCCCGCAAAGGTGGTCAAGCCCATAAATTCTTTCTCCGCATCGGCGCGTGTGTAAATGACCTCCGCCGCGGTTTGCCCATGAATGGCATAATGAATTTTATTTTGGACTTTCTTGAAAAACTGAACGGAGATTTCCGCCTTGGGATCATAGTCAATACTGGTCGCGTAGATTTCAAGCACCTGACGGTAAAACACCTTTTCAGAAGCACGGATATCGCGGATACGCTCCAGCAGCTCCTTGAAGTATCCGCCGCCACCCAGATTTTTCAGGCGCTCATCATCCAGAGCAAAGCCTTTTCGCATATACTCCTTCAAAATTCCTGTTGCCCAAATACGAAACTGCACGCCGCGCTGAGATTTCACACGGTAGCCGACAGAAATGATGACATCGAGATTATAGTAATCCACCTGATAAGTCTTACCGTCAGCGGCAGTTGTTGCAAAATTTGCAACAACTGCTTCTCGCTTTAATTCGCCCTCAGTGAAAATGTTCTTGATATGTCTGGAAATGGTAGATTTGTCTCTCTGAAACAGCTCCGCCATCTGGTCAACGGAAAGCCAAACGGTATCTCCATCGAAGGTCGTTTCGATCTTTGTCAAGCCATCCTCTGTGGTATAAATCATCATTTCAGAATTATTCTGCTCATTCTCCCAGCGTTCCATGGTCACTTCACCTCGTTTTCTGCCATTGCAGGAGCTTTTGATCCTGCAATGGCGGTTTGGACACTTATTTCATGATAATTATATCATGCCGCTTTCACGGGTTCAATATCGTTTTCATGAATATCCTTATCGGTATCATCTTTTTCAGACACAGCTTCCTCTATGACGAGATCGGGTAGCGCGTCAAGATTCATAACCACGGCATACTTTTCAATCAAATTTGCCAGCAAAGCGGCGAAACCGCTCCATTCATCTACCATAGGCAGTCTCCCTCTCTTTCTCCGTTCTGTGTGTATATGCCGCCAGCACTTCCTTCGGAATACGATCCAGCACGGCGACGGCATCCTCATAATCCCGATGCAGCTTGGCGTCGGCCAGCTTTTTCAAGGTGCTTTCCTGCGTGGCCTTGTCCAGCGACTGCTCCAACTGCTCTGTTTTCTTTTTCAGCTTTTTATTCTCGGCAGTTGTAACCGTGAACGCCGTATTGTACTTTTTCAGTGTCATGTGCATCTGCTCCACAGCCGGGATATACTTGTCCAAAAAAACGCCGATTTCTGCTGCTTTTCCCTTGGCATTGAACGCATTGACGCCTGAAAGCAATTCTTCCAGCTTGGCCTTCTGCTTGGTCAGGCGGGTCATCTCCTTGAACACCCTCGGCGGGATATGGTCACGTCCGGTTTCGCTGGCGCTCTCGCCGCGTTCCAGATCGGGATATTTTCTGACCATATGCTCCCAAAACCTGTCCTGCCACTGTGTCAGCTTCCTCTTATTGCCGACGATTTCCTTGGCGCTGAGCCGCCCATCCGCCGTCAGCGGGACAAAAGAAAGGTGCATATGGGGCGTTTTCTCGTCCATATGCACCACAGCGGATATAATCGTTTTCGGGTCTTGGTGTTCCTTGATAAAGCCCAGCGCCTCCTGAAAGTAGGCTTTGATTTCGGCTTTTTTCTTGCCCTTGAAGAAATCCGGTGTTGCAGTCACAAGTGCCTCCACCAGCCGAACACTGTCTGACCGGGTGCGGCAACCGGCATCTTTGATCTGCCGCTCTGCTTCCGCCCGATATTTACGTTCCGGTTCGAGCAGATGAAAATTCAGGTGGCTGCGGCTCTTGTCAATGTCGGGATTGCTGGCGTAGTCCTCTTTTGTGCGCTCATTGTGCGCCTCAATATTAGAAATTTCCGGTCCTTTGTACTTTGCAAAGCGGAGAATCGCAAACTGCGGCTTACTCATTTATTTCTCCCTCCGTTTCTGCCAAATCAGGTCATAACCCAGCGCGTCGGCAAGCTCTACAACCTCTTTATAGCGGATGCTCTCCCGCTGCAACTTGGCGGACAAATTGGAAACGCTGTCCGACCAGCCGTATTCATCATGTAACAGGTCAACAACCTCCTGCATGGTAAAACCGGCGCGAATGATCTGCGCCTTGATCTCATTGCGTACACTCATATTCAAATCCCCTCCAAAATTCAGATAATGAAAAAGCGAAGCCGGTACGCCATTCGGCGCATCCGCTTCGCTGCATCGTGAAAAAAGCCTTACTCTCAAATCCGCTCAGAATCTCCGTTATGATGTCCTGTTCACAGGTAACACCTATCGACTTTTCTGTTCCGTGTGGCTTTGCTCTAAACCGTGTGATTTCCCATGTTTCCGCGCATCTGCTTTGCTGTTCCGAGAAGCGCGATTCCGTGAAACCATTTCTGCCATCAGGCAAGTACTTTGCGGATTTCACTTGGCCTGATTTATGCTCGAAAATATAGGCTCTGCTGGTCAGAATTTTTCAGTATAGCAGCATTTTGGTGTAAATGCTGCGTACATACGTACACGGCACGGCATCGAAAAATCACTCCTGCCATCTGTCCGGTACGTACGTACGCTCCGAGACATCAGAAAACCCGTTTATATTGGGTTTTGCAATCGCCTCAATACCGAAAAAGCCCCATACGCGCCGTCCGGCAGCGTTAGTGATCTTGTTGCAGTATTCCAGATTATACTTGGTCTGGCTGGCAATCACACTGTCGCTGAAGCTGCGGCGTTTCAGCGACGTCAGGTTGTTTTCCTCGCACCACATCCGATAAATCTCATACAAATCCTTGGAGCTGATGGTGCTGTCCGCTTTCAGCCGGATATAACCTTCGGATTCCAGAAAATCAAAGACGTTGTTGTTATCCCTCTTGACTGCCTCCCGGTTATCCCGTGTGCGCTGGCTTTCCGTGAATTTGAAGTTGTTGGCAACAAGCCGCTGCAAACCCTCAAACGCCCACAGGAAGATACCCTCGACCTCCGCTTTCATTTTTTCGGCAAGATCAGGATCATCTACCCGCCCCGCAGGCTTTTCCTTGGTGGTCAGTACAAGCTGGCGGCGGTAAAATCCGTCGCTTCGGTCATATAGCGCTTGCAGATCGCCATTGGAGAACGCCAGCAGGCGGGCAAACATCCAACCCTGATAGCTCTGCTTGCCCTTTCGCTCCAAATCCATTTTGCCTTGAGCGGTCACGATGGACTTGACGTAGTTGGTCTGCCGCAGCGCTTCCATCCGCATATCGTCATCCACACACAGCAGAATGTGTTCCAGATCCGCACGGGCAAAACGGTTTTCGGAAATTTTGCCAATACTGCCGTCCTTCATGTTGCTGCCGAGAAGCGCACCCAGCACAGCGCCGATCTGCGATTTTCCTTCGCCGCCGTTTCCCTTAATCACCATCATGCGCTGCCCCTTGTTGCTGGGGATCAGGCAATAACCGATGAACTCCTGCAAGGTGGGAATGTCCTCCGCGTAAAGAAGCCCGTCCAGAAAAGAAAGCCACCGAACGGGAGCCGGTGCGTCGGGGCGATATGCCACCGGCAGTCTGCTCCGCACAATGTTCAGTCTGCCCTCGGTGAAGCTGCCGTCCAGCTTCAAAGTACCGTTTGCCAGATGAATTCTATCTGCCTCTGGCACAAAGTCCCCTATATGAGCCGCCAGCTTCATCACTTCCAGAATGTTGGTGATCTTGCGGGGAATATTGTTCACGGCGCAGCATTTCAGTTCCTCATAGATTTCGCCCCGGAGCGGCAGATCGTCGGTCACTCTGCCGTCCGGTGTAAAGAAAGCACCATCGGCAAAGATGATTTTCCGGCTGCTCAGAAATTCATCACAGAACAGCGCCTCATTGATATTTGTGCCGTCAAACCAGATGGGCGCGTCTAAATTAGCTGATCTCCGTTTCGTCACGGGCATCCACCTCCTTTTCCGTCCGTTTCAGGCGTTCTTCCAGTCGGTCGATCATGCCGTCCTTTTGAAGCATATCCACAGTTTTCACACGAACCTCCAACTCCGCAAAGGTTAAAATATCTGCCAGATCCTCGATATAATCGAGCATCTGGCAGGCTTCCACAAAGCGGTCGTCAATGGTATCATCTGGTGCTTTGGGTGCGCACTGCACCTTCCAGCGCTCCAAAAGATGCAGATAATCGCACAATACCCGCTGACAATGCAGTCCCTCTCTCTGGAACGCCTTTGCCAGCGGATATTTCGGTTTCCGCAGCGCTGCCGCAGCCGGGGGCTTGTCCGGGTCGATCCCAAAGTCATACGCCAGCTTTTTCGCTGCGTCATAGCTGCTCAGGTTGAACAGCTTTGCCACAAGGTCGATCACATCGCCGTGGGCTCCGCACCCGAAGCAGTAGAAGTAATCCTCATTCAGCTTCATACTGGGTGTACGGTCGGCGTGGAAGGGGCAGCAGACCATGTTGCCTTGCCCGATTTTCAAGCCGTAGTGTTCGGCAGCTTGTCTCACCGTGGCCGCTGCCTTGACGCTTTCAAACAGATTCATACAAAATACCTCCGTAATTTTTTTGACAATTTCCTCTTGTCACCTGAATATACGGAGAAAAACGGGATGAGCCGGAAAATCCAGCATTTCCGCAAAAAAAGAAAAAGCCGCCCTGAATTCTTGCAAAAATGCAAAAATCGCAGGACGGCGATTATTCACAAGATATACCTTGATATTATTCCACTTATTGAATATAATGAAGTTAGTTTTGGGGAGGAGGTCGAACGCGCATGAAATACCTGTCAACCTTTGAAACAGCAGAGAAATGGGGTATCTCACACCGGCGTGTGAGCGTCCTCTGTAATGAGGGGCGCATCACCGGCGCACAGCGGGCAGGAAGCCGCTGGATTATCCCGGAGAATGCGGAGAAGCCCGCCGATGCCAGAATTAAGAGTGGAAAATATGTCAAAGAAAGAGCAGCGGAGGGAGGCGCTTGATGGATGGAGACTGTATTTTTACCCGGAAATATCCGACAAAGACTTTTGGATTTGATGAAGCACAATAATGTCTCTCAGGCGGAACTAGCCCGTAAGATTGGCTGCAATGACAGCCTCCTCAGCCGTTTTCTGAGTGAAAAAACAGACAAGCTCGGAGATGAAAATATCATCCGCATTGCAAAAGCCTTTAACGTATCTACTGACTTTCTATTGGGTGTAACCACTGTCCCGGACAGAAAGAATTATGAAATCGACGAATTGGGCTTATCGGCGCAGGCGGCGAGAAACCTCTATACCGGAAAAGCAAATGCGCAGGTCGTTAATTATCTGCTGGAAAGCCCGCGCTTTCTTGAGCTGACCTACATATTGGAGCAGTATTTCAACGACACAGTTACTGCCGGATACGCCGCGCAGAACCAGCTATATGCCACACTCAGCAGTTTGACGCGAAAATCGGCAAAAACGAAAGCCGCTGCACAAGCTGCAAATGAAATCAATCGTCTGAAAACGCCCGTCTATCAAGCTGATCTCGCCACCATAGAAAATCAATTCATGATGGCAGTCAAAGAAGTGAAAAAAGAAATCGGCAATGACTTTGCTGCAATTCGGGCGATGACAGCCGAAGAAGCTGAAAAAATGTTTTCAGAGATTACGAAGGGTCAGGATATGGAAAACCTGACCGTTACACCGAAGCAAGTATCTGATCTGATTATAGGCAGCGTAGTCGGTATGGACTGTGTTGATCCGGATGCCCTGAATACGCTCGGCGAGGCGTTGACAGGTCTTTTCCAATCCACCTTTGATAACGCCGCATCAGGGGAGAAGGACGATGAGCAAGCCGAGCAATGAATATCTCTGCGCTCTGGCACAGAAGGGAGATACCCATGCCGCCGATCTTCTTCTGGAATACAATTCGGGCTTCATCCGCAAAACAGCCAATGAGATTTTTCTGAAATCTAATCTGGTGGAAAGTGATCTCAGCATAGAAATCGGTGATCTGGAGCAGGAGGGCGGTATTGGCTTATTGAAAGCAATTCCCAGCTACGATAAAAGCATCGGTGTCAAGTTCCTGACATATGCCGCTCCATTCATCCGAAATGCTATGACCGATTTGGTTCGGGATTCCTTCTCCCGATATGAGCAGCGAATGGTTGATCCACAAAATGGACTGGGGCTTCAAAAAATCCGGCTGGACGAAATTCTCCCCGGTGAAGAACGGCTGCTGCGGATCGAAGCTGTTGCAGACATCACCGCCAAATCTCCGGAACAGGTTTATGAGGACAGAGAAACCTTGCGGGAGCTGTATGAAGGCTTTGGACAAATCTCCGAACGGGAGCAGACATATCTTCTGTACCGCTATGGCTTTACGGATGATATTGGACATACCCTGATCGGCACAGCAATTCATTTTAACCTGAGTGAAAGCCGGGCAAAAAAGTTGGAAGGCGAGGCGTTGGACAACCTCTGGCTGGAGTTGCCGTGGTGGTTTTAGTGCGTATCGCTGCGGCGGGACGGGGGCTTTTATATACCTCTGCTTCCTTTTCCGGACAGTCGGATTTTGCTTCTCAAAAACCCCGCATTTGTGCCGCAACTCACGTCACAAAACCCGCCTGTCCTACTGCCGCAGAAAAGCATTTGCCGCCACACTCTGCCCTGTTGCAGAGCACGCCGCCAACCCCTTTCCCGCGTCAGCCGGAAGCAAAGGTATAACACACTAGACTTTGCGAAGCAAAATCGTGTGCCAACAGGGATGCTACGCGCCCCTATTGGAAACCCAGCGTCAAAGGAGATTGCTCCCCTCTGCACTCCCCTTGTTTTAGTCGCCTATGAAGATGCAACTATATCACAGCTTGCACATTCATAGCCTCCTAAAACATAACCTTCCACAGATTTCATCCAGTGGGGAGATGAATTCTGTGGAAGGTTTTGTTTGTTATTATCCAACTTTGCTTCAAAAGTATCGAAGTTCCAGATGTTGTGAAAATACCTAGATATTATGACTCTTACTCGATGACACCATCTGTATCGAAGATATGATCTAGCTCATCTGTGTTTATCGCACAAGAAACCTTTTCACGGATTGCTGTTTTATACATATCTAGTCGTCTGAACTGATTTCTTCCCGCTGCATCCTTACCCATACGGATAAGCTGGATTCTACCGACACCCGGATTCTGTCTTGCGTATTCTGCAAAACCTTTAGCCTTTCCAAGATTGTCCTTAAAGTCTGCACTGTGTGGCTCAAGGATATCGATCACATAGCCAAGGCGCTCATCTTCACGCACTATGATAAAATCGGGATAAGTTGGTTTAATCTCTCCGTTGATTTCATAGGGAATGCACAGTGCCCATGACGCTCTGGAAGGATTGCGAATCCAGCAGACAAAATCCTGCCGCTTTTCTTCCTCTGCAATCAGATCAGCCTCCCAGCCGTTTAGCTTCAGTTTCGCTGTTCCCGTGGTATCACTAACGAACAAGTGATCACGGTATTCTTTGCCACCAGCCTCATGTGGAACCTGTATTGTCTCTGGAAGGCGGAAGTTATGCTTGCTGACCACATCACCATCAGAGACGATGCTGTCGTAATCTCTGCGGATTTTCTCTGAGTTGATAGTGGCAATATATCTGCGATAATCATCATTCAGTCCGTGGAACCGGTTTTCCGCATAGGAATGAAGTCTGTTCATGCAGTTCTCGTCAGCAACAAAAAGAATGACGTCTATCTTAAAAGCCGTGAGGTCACTGAGGTCGCCATACTTATTGCCATATGCCATACCAATGCCTTCACGTCCCAACTTCACATCGGCAATCTGGAACTGACGTTCAATATCTGTATCGGTCGTCGTAAACATATCATGAACAGAATAGTTGTCCACAGTCTCGCCGAACGCATCAAAAATCTGCGTGGCCAGCTTGAACTGTTTTACCTGCTGCACAAGATCATCGTACTTGCCCGCAGCTTTCAGATCTTCCACATAATCACGAATTATCTGGACAATCTCATTCTGCACCTCTCTGATTGCCTCACGGTGCAGCTTGGACATACTAAGCAGGTGTGCCATCCGATATAGCGATTTTAGGTAATCGTTAATCCGGAGCGCTCTGACATTATAAGAAAGCAGACCGGCATCATTGATAAATTTCATAACCGCTTCACGGTCAAATAAATCCTCTACTTCTTCCTGCTGGCTATCTGGAGCCATAGTTTCGGGTGCAGTAACTGCGCTCGGCTGAGCATCTGCTGTCGGTTTAACATCCGTCTGAACGGTCTGTGTGCTATCGGCGCTCATTTGCTGGAAGGCATTTGTAGGCTGTGCGGGTGTCACTTCTGCTACATCCGGGATCTGTGTCTGCTGCTGTACCGGAGTAGGTGCACCCTGTGTATCCGTTATGGATACCAAAGCTGGCGCCTCGGTACCTTGATTTGCAAACACCTCCAAAGTCATCTGTCCCGGAATTGACATTTGCATTTTCTTCTTCGGTTTAACAGTTAGTGTCTCGAAGCGTTTTCCAGATAGTGACTCGCCATATATGTCTGTCGGAATATCTCCACCCTCAGTGCTCTGCAATGCCTCCACGACATCTTTGACCGTTTCCTCGTTAAAATACGGTAAATACAGATGCACATCATTCAGGACATCATCGACCTGAATATGCATCTGCATCGGAGTTCTGACCATGCGTCCAAGGAGTTGGGCAATATAGGTAGCGTCATTCGCGTGTTTGAAGGACATCATGGTCTCTGCCCTTGGGCAATCCCATCCTGTAGACAGATTTTCTTTAAAGAACACAACACGGATATTTCGGTCATCTGCGATACGAGAAGGTTCCTCATAACGTACTTCAAACCCGTTTACCGTAAGGGAGGCAGTTGTTCCTCCGAAGGTGTGGACTACCTGACCGTTTTCCAGCTTGAATCCTGTCCGCTCCTCGATCTTTGCGATGCAATCATCCAGATTGGTATCGGTCAGCTTGCCCCCGGTTCCATTTAGCACCTGGATGATCAGAATTGGATTCACATAGGCGTAATGCTGCTCAAAACAATACTGCGTCCAATGTTCCCACTTTTCCTTCCAGTCGTCTGCTGCCGCCTGCAGGATAGCCATATCGTTGTTGACCGCACTGGCCTCTGGGTAAGTGATGACAATGCGGTCTTTCAAAAGTCCGGACGCTCGCACTTCATCCGCTGTGACAATGGACTTATGTATGGTTGAGGATGTACCCTCGACCAGAGCATTGAACCGTTGAGTCGTCGCAGACATACCAATCACCACTGGCATCGGCGGAATATGATCCTCATCGCTACCCTTGATAAATTTCTGCATGATTGTCGTGGCCTTGCTGGCCTCACGTCCCTGCATGCCGCGGTGTGCTTCATCTATGATAAAGTACAGCCTGTCGCTCTTTTCCCGAACAGTATTTGCAAGCGTCTGCCAAATTGTATAAGTCCTGCCATCGCCATTTTTCGTTAGCTTGGAGGTAACCGACAGCTTCTGCGTATTCAGAAAATAAACATGACCGTCCTCAAATACCTCTTTATCAAAGGATTCCTCGGAAACTGTAACGCACTGCGACAACTTGATCTTATCAGCCTTGGAGTCGATCTTTTGCTTTGACTGCTCGTTCAGCTGAGGCGAATCCGAAAGCCAGACGATGATTGCATCCTGCTGCTCCATATACTGTTCATCACCGAAAAGAATAGCCTCAATCAGCGCGGACATAATGATGGTCTTTCCGGCTCCGGTTGGAGCAGTAAAGGAAACCACCTGCGGCGCATGTGTTCTGTGATAGCTACCCATTGCCTCCGCAGTCTTCATACGGATATCGGCAAGCGCTCTTTTCTGAAAAGGGAATAATTCTACTCTCATGGTTACCTCCCCGTATTGATCCTGAAATTATCCAGATAGTCTCTATAAAGCTGATAGCAGTCTTTACCATCGTAAGTACGGATCATCGACCGGTATGCTGTTTCTGAATCCGTCACAATGAAAACTGTCTGGATTTCTGGATGCCGACTTAACTCAGCATCGAACTCGGAATAATATATTTCATCTACCAAAACTGCCAACCTGTTCTGTGACAAAATCAGCATGTTTGGAAGATCGTCGTTTTCAAAAGCCGGGCACTTGCCAACAGCTCCGCCCTTCATCCAGAGCACCGGAAGCAGCTCGCGGAACTGCCTACCGAGGGCAACTGAGGTCTTATCAAGGAAACTCAGTTTGAAGAAGGCCGCGTTTGCCTTAAACCCATCGGCCATTTTCATTCCCTGCATTGTTTCATAATCCAGCTCTTTCTTCTTTATGTATATTTTCTTTCTAACAGGCCGACCAGTTGATTTAGACATAAGCGTAGCATCATCGTCTGGGATGTAAATATCGTGATCGGTTCCATAATCGCCTTGAAGCGGTTCATGTCTAACATTCTCTCCATTGATGCTACATTTTGTCCTTTCCCAAGTTACATATCTGGCGATTCCCAAACGCTCCCACTCTTCATCACCGGGATGGACTCCACGTTCTGATAATCTTCGCGCTTCTTCTTCGGATACCTCATTATTTGTTACCATTATGCATCTGCGTTGCCCGCCATATTCCGCATTCAACAAATTCACTGCATGTAGTGTAGTCCCTGAGCCTGCAAAAAAATCCACAATCAAAGCATCAGGCTTATTTGCCACGAAAAACCTCAAAGTATCGTGTACTGCATATAAAGACTTGGGGAAATCAAATCTCTTTTCTCCTAAAATTTTATTCAGTAGCTGGGATCCTAAATAAGTCGCATTATGCGAAGGAATATCCCATTGAGTACCCGGTATATATGTTCTCTCTATCTCCATATCGCCCTCGATAATTGATCCATCTTCGCGATGTCCAATAATTGAAAAAGTCCCCTCTTCTATTTTCTTCTGTTCTCCGTTTGCAAGATATGTCAAAGCCATTCCTTTATCAGTAAAAGCTCCTAATCTTACATATCCCTTTTCATAAATACTGATAAGATTTTCTCTGCCTATTCTCCATCTGCCCTCTTCACCATTTGAGCGTATAGGCCATACTATTCTTGTTCCTTCAATTGGCTGGACAGTTCTTCTATCTTCTGTAGGTGCCAGTGGTTCACCAATTTTTATAATCCTTGTTCCTTCTTCATTTATAAACAACGGGTAAAACATATTAGGCCTATCGACTCTTCGTGCACCCGTCCCTGACCTCATTAACTGATTCCAAACCAACGCTTCCTTCTTTTCAGTCTTTGTATGACCTCTCCAGTCTTCATACAAAGGAAGTGCAACAGGCGATGAACTACCCATTTTTACAAAAAACAAGTATTCATTAGAACGAGAGAATTCATCACCTCTTGTCACACCAGCTGAATTGATAACTGAACTTACCATTTGAATCCTTGCATCACTAAAAATCTCTTCAAGGAGGCATCCAAGGTGTAAGTATTCCTTTTCATCTATTGTGACAATGAGAACGGAGTCCTTTGGATTCAGCAGCCTTTTGGCAATCTTCAAGCGTTTTTCCATCATGGATAGCCATTTACTGTGACGGTAAGCATCAGAGCTATCCACGTAGTCGTTGTTGTACTTCCAGTCTTTCGCACCGGTGTTGTATGGTGGATCGATGTAGATGCAGTCCACCTTCTCTGCGTACAGGTATTCCAGCAGCTGGAGCGCGTGGTAGTTGTCCGCCTCAATCAGCGTATGCCAAAGGTCGCTATCTGGAGCGTTCTGAACTGCATCCAGCGGTTTTAGTGTGGGATAGATCGGCTCGCCAAATTCTGCAATAGCGACAATCTCATCCAGCTGGAAAGTTACTTTCTCATGCGTCTCTCTGCGGTCGCAGAGAGCTTCGTTCCCATCGAGCTTTATGACCATATAAATATCGCTGACATAGCCTGTCTTTAACGCCACTTTTGAACCGACACGAATTGGCACGTCATAAAGCGGCGTGCATTCGGGCAGATGCTCTTCAAACACAAGCCCGAACTTTTTTTGTTTCATTAGTTTATCTGTTTCCTGCAAAATCCTATCCCTGAGTGTTGGATCGTTGATCTGCCGGATCAAGTCTTGTAATAACGCCACTGTTTCCACCTCATTCTTCTGTGATCGTCTTTTCCTTTATGTGATAATCAATGCCGCGCTCTTGACAGAAAGCCGTCACCTCTGCTGCGCATTCATTGTAAAAGTGCCTTTGTCCTTCATAGGCGTTTGCTGTCTTGCTGTAATTCGTTCTGCCGAAGATGATCCTGTCGGTAAATGCTACAGCTTCCAAGATTTCGCGTAAATTCTGCTCTATCATGTTCGGTGTTGGATACGGTTCTATGCTCACCCACGTCTTGCAACCAACTTCGTGAAGCGCTCTCAGTGCTGCCAGTCGGTCTGCACAGGGAACAGCTCCCGGTTCCATCTGTTCCCGGTATGCTTCATCCAGCGTTATCAACGTGATCCCATATTCATTTTCCGGAGAAAGTTCCGCCAATTCTATGGGAAGCAATCCCTTCGTCAATGTAGTGCATTTGATACCGGCCTCGTTCAGTTTTCGGATAGCCGCAATGCTCATCTGGGACACCTCTGGATATCCTTCCATGAACGGATCTGTGGTAAAGCAAAGCTGCACAGACTGAATCTTATCTCTGAGCCTCGGTATCTCTTTATCTAGCAATTCAAGCGTGTTTGATACAAGCACTGGCTCAAGCCAGCTATCGTAATCCTTAATTTGCCCGAATCGCTTCTTCATCAGGAATGCATAACATGGATATTTGCACCCATGTGCACACCCCTGCACGTGATTCATTGTGTAGTCACCATACTCTACCCCTGTTTGATAAAGCATGGATTTTCGTTTTATCGTCTTCAAGGTGCTTTCATCCTCCGCCTACTTGTTCTTTAATATGTAGTCTGCCATCCGCAGTGCAAGTCCCTGCGCTTTCGGCCTCTCACTCGCAATGGCAAAGCAGAATAGGAACATCGGCGAGTTCCTGCTGTTCCTGAAAATCAGTGCATGCTTTGACACGCATGGAAAGATTGTCCCAAGCCGAGAGAGGATATACTCCTTTATGTGATATGTATTTGCGTCCTTAACCATCCGTTCGCCATCGCTCTGTCCGGGCTCCGGGAACAAGTCAAAAAGCGTCATCTGGGGATCTTTCTTATAGAATTCCTTCCGCCATCCGGAATCTCCAAGCAATCGATCTATGCAATTCTCCCATTTAGCGTACTTTCCGTTTTTCGGCAGCATACGTTCAAGTGCAAAAAACGGAAACAGGTACCATACGTCTATCGATTTCGTCTGTGCTACATTTTCAAGCGTAGCCCAATTTACCTGCGTCGCATATGGATCTAAGAACAGCAATCCTCTGTTATATCTCCAGTCTACGTTGCTAATAATCTCCGCGAGTTTATCATTCGCATCGCCGCAGTAAATTGTAACAATTCCCCTCATCTGCGGAAACTCGGAGTTTATCATATTCTGAAGTTCTCCTGCCTTCTGAGAGTCCGCTTCTATGAAATAGTAATGATCGAACTTCTTTTCAGACGCCAGTGCACGCTTAGCAGAGCCCACAAGAAACTGCCCGCCGTCACTGGTCTCGATCTCACCGGTTCCAGCAAAGGCATCTATATAAATCTTCTTAAACTTCTGATTTTGCAGTGCAATCAGGTATGCGTCCAGGTAGCTGGTGAAGATATTCAACTTCTCCTCAGTCCAATTGCCACCAAATTTCTGCGACGTTGCCATAAATTCCAATCACCTCATCTATTTGAAACTCAATCTCAAGAAGAGAAAGAGATCACCGTTTCCTTCTTTCCTGTATCAGGATTCACAATCTGCTCAATCTTCGCGCCAAAGAAATCGGTAAGATCGCTCTTTACCTCATTGCGAAATCCCTCTGACGGGAAAATCGGGTGGTTATCCAGAAGTTCCCACATCTCATCCAGCGGCACCTGCTTTCGGCCTCTAAAGCTGCGCTGCAGGTATTTCGCTATATCGATAACATGCAAGCAGCTTTCATCTTCCTCTTCAGCAATCTCACCGAAAAGGTTAAATGACAACTGCCTGTTCTCAACCGAGTGCTTGGTAGAGGACTGTGCGCCAAATACCTTCCAAGCACTCTTCTTGTAGAGCTTAAATCCCTCCTTGTTGCTCGTGCAATGAATCAAATTGTAGACGAGCGAGTTCTGCGTGTTATAGAACGGAAATGCCGATACGTAGTACCTGCGAGCTCCTTTCAGTGAATTTATGATTTCTTCCACTCTGACCTCATAGGCCTTCTTGTCACTTCCGTAAGGCACCAGTTTCTCAAAGTCTTCCAGATAAGTGTTCTCGTACTTTGCCTTTGTCGTTTTCTTCTTGGCGCTTGTGATCGCCCGCACCGGATCTGAAACCATGTGATTAATCATAACTTCACCCCAGTTACGGAAAAACGGTAGAAGTGCTTCCCAGTCAATAGTCGCATCATACGGATCGTAGAGCAGGAAATAATGCAGGTGCCCAGTTCCATATAACTGTGGTCCGATAGTTCGGAGTAGCTCGTGCGCATCACCACAAGAGGTGACAATCTTAAAATTGCGCTCATCCTGTGGAAGATGCTTTTTTAGCTCATCTACGCGCGCTTTATCCTTGTCATTCAAGTAAATGTGTATATTTTTCTCCGTATAGCTTCTTGATGCTTCCCTAAGTGCTTCTGAGACGCGTACTGCTGTACCTTTCACCAATTGTCCGGCATCGTCGGTGTATACACCACTGTTGCACATACAGTCTATAAAGATCAGCCCATTGCAAGACTCAGTCAACAGCAACTTCTGTGCCCACGATTTGATGTACTCTTCTATCAGCTCAAATTTTTTTATTGTGTGAGGGCTAGCCTTGCTAATTATGTTTTTCTTTTTTGCCGCCATACCATCCTCCTCTTATTCAACGATGCCTTCTTGGGAAAAAAACAGCTTTCGGATATTCCCAATATCGCAGTTCCGTGTTTTACGCACCTTCGTTAGCATTCTTATACTGACAGTTTAACCTTTAGACAGCTTGTTAGCGAAAGCTCATTTGGTACCGACCGCCACCTGCAATTTCTTTCAAAAGGCATCTACAAAATCATACCAAAGTGCTTCAATGCCTCCTTGATTGCTTTTTCTTTATCCGGCGGGCATTGTGGCTGTTTAGTGTCCTCAGATTTCGGCTTATTGTAGTTTTCACGCTCAATGATGCCGTATTTCTGCTTCACCTGTGCGATATAGAGGTGGCTGACTTTCAGTCCGGTATGTTCCAAGACATATTCCCGGATTTCCTCGTAGGTTGCTTTACTCTCTGCCGAAGTCAAATCCATCTCGTCCATAGTCACTTCGATCTCGATATGTTCCTTGCTTTGAAGTTTGGACAATAAACACACCGTCTCCACATGCGCCGTTCTCGGGAAGAGGTCGACGGGGGTCGCTTCTTCGACTTCATATCCAAGCTCCTTGAACGCGGCGCAGTCGCGTGCGAGCGTGGCCGGGTCGCAGGAGACGTATACTATCCTGTCGGGAGCCATTTTTGCGGCGGCTCTTACCGTCTGCTCCGAGCAGCCCTTGCGCGGCGGGTCGAGAATTATCACCTCGGGGCGCTTGCCCTCGGCGAGCAGCTTTTCCGCGGCTTCGCCCGCGTCCGCGCAGATAAACCGCGCGTTCTCTATTCCGTTTGCGGCGGCGTTTTTCTTCGCGTCCTCAACAGCGGGCGCCACCGTCTCTATGCCGATTAGCTCCTCCGCCCTGTCCGCCATGGAAAGCCCTATCGTGCCCGCGCCGCAGTAGAGGTCGAGCAGGAGCTTTATTTTTTCCGCTCCGGCGTATTCGGCGGCCTTTTTGTAGAGACGCTCCGCCTGGGCGCGGTTGACCTGATAGAACGACAGCGGCGATATGCGTACCTTTACTCCGCAGAGTATGTCCGTTATGCAGCCGTCGCCGAAAAGACAAATGCACCTGCCTCCGAGCACGGCGTTCGTGTCGTCGGAGTTTATGTTTATCAGCACGCTCTTTATGCTCTCTTCGCTTTTGAGCGCGTCAAGAAGCGCGTCCGTATTCGGCAGATTCTCCTGCGCGCTGACGAGGCAGAGCATTATCTCGCCCGTCGCAAACGCTTTTCTGAGATAGATGTGCCTTATCGCTCCGCTTTTGCTTATTTCGTCGTAGACGGAAATATTGTATTTCTCTATCCACTCCGCCGCTATGCCGAGTATTCTTTCGAACTCGGGCGGCGCGAGGCGGCACGCGCGGCAATCGACTATCCTGTGCGAGCGGCGGGAGTAGAAGCCGATTTTTAATTTCCCGTTTTCGCGTCCCACCGGGTACTGCGCCTTGTTGCGGTAGCCGTCGGGTGACTCCGCGCCGATTATCGGCTTTAAATCAACCTCGAGTCCTCCGATGCGGGAGAATGCGTCGCGCACGGCGTCCTCCTTGAGCTTTAGCTCCGCGTCATAGCTCATGTGGCGGAACGAGCAGCCGCCGCAGCCGGGATATGCCGGGCAGTCGTTTTCCGTCCTGTCGGGCGACGGCTCCGTTATTTTTATGCACTTGCCGACGGCGTAGCTCTTTTTCGCCTTGATTATATGCGCCTTTATAAAATCACCCGGCGCTGTCGCGGGAACAAAGACGGCGAGCCCGTTGTATCTGCCGACGCCGCTGCCGGTCAGTGAGACGGAATCTATATGAAGTTCAATGTCGTCATTTTTGTCAAGAAGCAAAATATCACCTCGAAAAAGCTTTATTAAAGTATATCAAACGGCGGGCGATTTTGCAATACGGGAGAAAACCCGTTGACAGAAAGCCGGCAAAAATATATACTTGAGTTAATATAAATTCAAAAGGAAGGAAATGATAAAATGATAAGAGTTACCGTCTGGAACGAGGGCGTTCACGAGGCCGAATCGCGCGAAGTGGCAGCCGTCTACCCCGAGGGCATCCACGGTCAGCTGAAGAGCTTTCTCGGCGCGCAGGAGGACATGGAGGTGCGCACCGCGACTCTCCGCGAGCCCGACTGCGGCCTGCCGCCCGAAGTGCTCGAAAACACCGATGTGCTCATCTGGTGGGGACACAAGGCGCACGACGAAGTGCCCGACGAGCTTGTTGAGCGCGTGCATGACAGAGTTCTGCGCGGCATGGGCTTCATAGCACTGCACTCCGCGCATTTTTCAAAGCCGTTCAAGCGTCTCATGGGAACCTCCTGCGCCCTGCACTGGCGCGACGGCGATTTCGAGCGCGTCTGGACAGTCAACCCCGCGCACCCGATAGCAAAGGGGCTCGACGAATATTTTGAAATTCCCGTTGAGGAGATGTACGGCGAGCGCTTCGACATTCCCGAGCCCGACGAGCTTGTTTTCCTCGGCTGGTTCTCCGGCGGAGACGTGTTCCGCTCCGGCTGCTGCTGGAACAGAGGGCGCGGCAGGGTGTTCTATTTCCAGCCCGGTCACGAGGGCAACCCCACCTACTACATCCCGCAGGTTCAGCAGATACTGACAAACGCCGTGCGCTGGGCGGCTCCGCATGAAATTATCGACGAGATAGTCTGCCCCCACGCCGAGATCTCGCCCGAGCAGAAAAGAAATGCGCGCTGACAGGGCATAGAATAAGTAAAGTATTATTTATTGCGATAAATATTGACTTCCCAAGCAGATTCGGTATATAATAGATTCCGATGAAAAAAGAAGCACTCGCTGTGCGCTTGGCGTGCAGCATCTATTTGGGGAGAAGACAAGCGACCGCCCGACACTCGTTGGGTGGCCGCTTCCCTTTTGTTGACTCGAAAAAGGAAAACGGTTATAATTGAGAAAAGCACTGCACCGGGAGGACTGTTTGTGAAAAAAATAATGCTTGTTTTCGGCACACGGCCGGAAGCGATAAAGATGTGCCCGCTCGTCAAGGAGCTAAAGGCACGCAAAGGGCTTGAGACCGTTGTATGCGTCACGGGTCAGCACCGCCAGATGCTTGACAGTGTGCTCAAAACATTCGGCGTCGAGCCTGACTATGACCTGAGTATAATGAAAGACAAGCAGACTCTCTTTGACGTCACTGTCAGCATACTCGAAAAGATAAAGCCCGTGCTCGAAAAGGAAAAGCCGGATACGGTTCTCGTTCACGGGGACACAACCACCACCTTTGCCTCCGCGCTCGCTTGCTACTATCTCGGCATAAAGGTCGGCCATGTTGAGGCGGGACTTCGCACATATGACATCCACTCCCCGTTCCCGGAGGAATTCAACCGCCAGGCGGTCGGCATCGTTTCGGAATACAACTTTGCTCCGACTGCGACGGCACGCGAAAACCTGCTCAGAGAGGGCAAAAAGCCGGAGACGGTTTTTGTTACGGGCAACACCGCAATAGACGCGCTGAGAACCACCGTGTGCCCCGACTACTCGAATGAGTGGCTCAAATGGGCCTCGGACGGAAGGCTGATAATGATAACCGCGCACAGGCGCGAGAATTTGGGCGAGCCTATGCACCATATGTTCCGCGCAATAAGGCGTATCGTCGAAGAATATCCGGACATCAGAGCGATATATCCCATTCACATGAATCCCGTTGTGCGCGAAGCGGCAAACGCCGAGCTGGGCGGCTGTGAGCAGATAAAGATAATCGAACCGCTTGATGTTGTCGACTTCCACAACTTCCTTGCGAACAGCTATATGATCCTCACCGACAGCGGCGGAATACAGGAGGAGGCTCCGAGCCTCGGAAAACCCGTTCTGGTTATGCGCGACACCACAGAAAGGCCCGAGGGCATTGCCGCAGGGACGCTCAAGCTTGTCGGCACAAACGAGCGGACAATATACGATAACTTCAAAATTCTGCTCGATGACCGTGCTGAATACGAGAAAATGAGCCGTGCCGCGAACCCTTACGGAGACGGCCACGCCTGCGAGAGAATAGCGGATATTCTCGAATACGGACATACGGACAGATAACGGACAAACTTAAAAGACAGCTGATAAGTCAGCTATCTTTTTGCTTATTTGCGGTGTTCATGAGCATGAGCACTTTTTCGAGCAGGTCGAGCATTTTATCCTGCGGCATGATGCGAACCGCGATATGCGGCTTGCCCGCGGCACTGACGGTCACTCTGCCGGGGAAGCCCGCAGCTATCGCCGAAATCTCCTGCATATCAAGGTCATCGATATAGAGCAGCAGTCTGTCGCCCTTGCGCCCTATCTCGTAGATGTTGTGCTGAGCGGAATACGCTCTGAGCAGCGAGGTTCTGATAAGACCCAATACCGGGGCGGGCGGCTCGCCGAAGCGGTCGATGAGCTCATCCGTGACATCGTCCGCGTCCGCGCGAGAGGTTATGTCCGCAATGCGGCGGTAAATGCCGAGTCTCTGCGGTACGCTCTCGATATATGTCGGCGGGATGTGCGCGTCTATGGGAAGGTCGACAAGGCATTCCTTCTTGGGCTTCTTCGTCAGGTCTCCGCGCTCCTCGCTTATCGCCTGCTCGAGCATCTGAAGATACATCTCGTAGCCTACGGCCTCCATGTGTCCGTGCTGCTGCGCGCCGAGTACGTTGCCCGCTCCGCGCAGCTCAAGGTCGCGCATGGCTATCTTGAAGCCCGAGCCGAACTCCGTAAATTCTCTTATTGCGTCGAGCCTGCTCGTGGCTATTTCCGTCAGCTCCCTGCCGGGTCTGAACGTTAGATACGCGCTCGCCCTGCGCGACGAACGGCCTACGCGCCCGCGTATCTGATGCAGCTGCGCCAAGCCCATGCGATCCGCATCCTCTATTATCAGGGTGTTGACATTCGGAACGTCAACGCCAGTCTCGATTATCGTGGTGCAAACCAATATATCTATCTCGCCCTCGAGCAGCTTGCGCCAGACCTCGCTCAGCTCGTCCTCGCTCATTTTGCCGTGGGCTATGCCGACTACGGCATCGGGCAGCATATCTTTTATTTTTGCAGCCGTGTGCTCTATACTCTCAACGCGGTTATGCAGATAATACACCTGCCCGCCGCGCCTAAGCTCCGCGTTCATCGCCTGCGCGAGCATCTCGGGATTGTGCTCGACAACATAGGTCTGCACCGGCGAGCGGTCGTGCGGCGCCTCCTCGAGAATCGACATATCGCGTATGCCGGAGAGCGCCATGTTGAGCGTCCTCGGTATGGGCGTCGCGGTCAGGGTGAGAACATCGACCTTCGGATAAAGCTCCTTGAGCTTCTCCTTTTGAGCCACGCCGAAGCGCTGCTCCTCGTCTATTATTATCAGCCCGAGGTCACGGAACTGAACATCCTTTGAAATGAGTCTGTGCGTGCCGACTACTATATCTACACTGCCGCGGCGCAGACCGTTCAGAGTGTCCTCTATCTCCTTTTTCGAGCAGAAGCGCGAGAGCATACGCGCCTCCACGGGGAAGCCCTCTATCCTCTTTAGTACCGTCTGATAGTGCTGGTAGGCGAGAATAGTCGTAGGCACGAGTATGGCGCACTGCTTGCCGTCCGCAACGCATTTGAACGCGCCGCGAAGCGCAACCTCCGTCTTGCCGAAGCCGACGTCGCCGCAGAGCAGTCTGTCCATGGGGCAGCTTTTCTCCATGTCGCCCTTCATCTCGTCAATACATCTGAGCTGATCCGAGGTCTCGTCGAACTCGAATCTGCGCTCGAAGTCGCTCTGCATATCCGTGTCGGGCGAAAAGGCGTGACCCTCTATCTTGAGTCTGCGCGAATATAGCTCGGTGAGCTCCTTTGCCATATCCTTGACCGCGCTGCGCACGCGCGAACGGGTCTTTTGCCAGTCCTTGCCGCCGAGCTTGTTGAGGCGGACGGGCTTGTCGTCGCCGGACGGGCCGATATACTTCGACACCTGGTCGAGCTGAGTGACCGGGACATAGAGAATGTCGCCCTTGTCGTAGCGTATTTTTATATAATCTTTTATAGTTCCGCTCGCTTCGAGCTTGTTTATACCCTCGAACACGCCGATACCGTGCGCGACATGAACAACATAGTCGCCGCGGTGCAGCTCGTCGAGGCTGTGGAACGCGTTCGCATTCTTGCGCACGCTTCTCTTCTTCTGAGCGACCGCAGCCCTGCCGGAGTGGGTGAAAACGGTTATTTTTGCAAGCGGATATTCAAAGCCCGCCGAGAGACAGCCGGGGACTACCGTGAGCGTACCGGGAGCTAATTCCCCGGGCAGTTCATCCATATAGAGCGCACTGTAGCCGTCGTCGATAAGATCGCCGCGCAGCGCGTCGGCGGCCTTGCGCGTGCCAGCAAAAATCACGCAGGTGCGGTTGCCCCTGTCCGACAGCGCATCGAGATCGTCCTTGAGCACGGAGAAAGAGCCGTTCCACGCGGTTATCTGCCTTGCGTTGACGCCTATGAGCTCCTTTACGGGCGTGTCGAAGCCGCCGCGCGGGAGATTGTCCATATATACGGCGCCCATCCGCTCATATGCGCGCAGGAGGTCGGACTGCTGCAGAGAGAATCTGTCGAGTCCGGGGCAGAGCTCGCCCTCCTCGAACATCGCCTTCATGGCCTCGCGCATGAGCCCGATGGCGGCGTTGAACCGCTCCTTGACGGAAAAGCTCTCGCTCACGCAGAGGATATAGCCCTTTGCGTAGTCGAATATCGATGCCACGTCATAGAGAAGCGGCATATATTTATCAGTCGATTGCAGGCGCAGACCGCCTCTTATTCGCTCGATGTCCTTATCGACGCACTCGCGGGCCTTGACCGCGCCCTTGCCGCGTATCTCCGAGCGGAAGCGCTCGAGCAGCTCGATAAATTCTTCCGTGTCGGGCGGGAGTATCTCATTCGAGGGAGTTATTTTTATCTTTTCGATGTTGTCGGTGCGGCGCTGAGTTTCGATATCGAAATACGCCATGCTGTCTATCTCGTCGCCCCAGAGTTCAAGGCGGCAGGGATATTCCTCGCCGGGCGTGAAGAAATCGAGCACGCCGCCGCGCACCGCGTACTGACCCGCTCCGTCGACCTGCGCCGAACGGGAGTAGCCCGCGCGCAGCAGTGCCTTTACTATAGACTCAAGCGGCATCTCGTCGCCTACTTTAAGCTCGAGCGTGCGGTTTTTAAGCTCCTCGGGCGGGAGAGTCAGCTGCGACGCAGCCTCCGCCGAGCAGACCACCGCCTGCACCTCGCCGCGCAGCATCTTGTCGAGCACGCCGAGTCTCCTGTGCTCGTATTCGCGCGACTGACTCTCTGTTGAGCGGAAAACAAAATCCCTTGCGGGATAGAGCAGGGCGCGGCAGCCGAGGGTTTTCATATCGAGCGCCAGACGCGAAGCCTGCGCCTCGTCCGCCGTTATCACGAGCACGGGTCTGCCGCAGTCCGCATTCAAGGCGGCAGCAAAATGTGCCTTATGGATATGGGAAAGACCCGTCATGCCGACGGGCAGACGGGTGTTTCGGACGCAATCGAGCAGCGCGCCGTATTCTTCGATTTTTTTTGCCGATGCGATAAGACCGTTCATAATACCTCTCTATACCCCTATGATGAAGTATATTTGATTTGCCTAAAATCTAATTATACTATGCGCGGCCGAAAAATTCAATGACAAGAGTGACAAATTCGCAGGCTTTTTTACTGCCCCACTCCCGCCGTTTTGCAGTTTTCGAGATGCTCCCGGTAGGTTTTGGCGAAATAGTAGTTGCCGTCGTTATCCGTGACAAAGAAATAGTATTCGGTGTCTGCGGGATTCAGTGCGGCGTTTATCGCCTCGATGCCGGGGTTCGTAATCGGACCTGCGGGAAGCCCCTTTCGGTCATAGGTGTTATAAAACTCATCGTATTTGTCCGCCTGCTCCTCACCTATATAGGGCTTGACGCTGCGCTTTAAATAGAATATCGTCGCGTCGCACTGCAGGCGCGGATAGCTCGGGGAATTGAGCCTGTTGTGAAGCACGGACGAGACATTTGCCATGACGGACGGCACGGACGCCTCCTGCTGGATTATCGAGGCGAGCGTAATAACCTCGTCCATGGACATCCCGAGCTCTTCGGCCTTCTTGTACATCTCGTCGGTGAGCTTCGACTCCGTATTCGAGAGAAAACGGCCGAGAGCCTTTTCCGCGCCCTCGCCGACATAGAAATCATATGTATCGGGATAGATATAGCCCTCGAGCAGGAACGGGCGCTCCTGCGGATTCTTTATCGACTGCACAAATTTATTCTCACGCGAAGCGTCGTTGACCGCCGCGATAAACTCGTCCTTCGTGCAAATGCCGCCCTCTTCGAGCTTCTGCGCCGCCTGAATTGCCGTAGTTCCCTCGGGGAAAGTCAGTCTCACCGTCTCCGGCGCGGGTGCGGGCTTGAGGCGGTCTATGAGCGAGCACGAGCAGAGGCTCAGCGCGAGCGCAAAAATCAGCATAGCGGCGATATATTTTTTGAAAAGCTTCATGATATTGACCTCCGTTTTTCGGCTGAACGACCGGATAAGATGATTTTATCAAAAATAACGAGCAAATTCAACTTTCTTCTTCGCGGAATATCGGCGCGCCCGTGCGGAAAGCTAAAAAAGCAAACGCAGAGAAAGGAGAAATTTATGGACAAACCGAAAAAGCAGAAGAAAAAAATAATAGAAATGCCGCCCTATAACGACCCGATGAACAAGGAGGGCGAAATCCCGACCGACGTGCTCGGCAGCTACTCGGGCACGCCATTGGACGGCTCACAGCCCGTGCAGGACGCGGACGACCTGTAAAAAAAATCCCTGAAAAAAAGTTAAAGCCGAATGTGTGCAGCATTCGGCTTTAGCTTTGGGGAAAGAGAAAATAAAAATGAAAAAAGAAGTTGACAATTATTAAAACCAGATAAGTAGTTGTCTCTTCAGTACCTCTCGGGTACACATATAGAATAATTGTGCCGTATTGCATCAAGTATACATAAATATGAACAAATTGTAAACATTTCCTGTTCTTTTGCTAGGATTTGCCTTTTTTCGGCATTTTTATTGAAAAATTCTGTCTCAAAGCCTGTTTTTTCTGAGGCCGAACGGGCAATAATTGCGAGTTTCAGGTTGTATTATTTACATATCGGGTATAAAATAGTAGGAGCTGTATTTATATCTATATTTACAGCTATGCAGCAACAAACGAAAGGTTTGGTATAATGGATTATTCACTGACAAAGAAGGCCGCCGAGGAGCAGATAACCGCAAAGCTCTCTCACTTTTTCGGCGTAACTCCCGAGGAGGCCAACTACGAGCAGTTTTACAAGGCTATCGCGATGATAACCCGCGATATGCTCAGACAGGGCAGGCATGAGTTTGAAAAGCGCTGCGAGGAGAGCGGCTCGAAGCGCGTATACTATCTCTGCATGGAGTTCCTCATGGGGCGCTCGCTCAAGAACACGCTCTATAACCTCAACCTCACCTCCGTCATGGAGGCGGCGCTCAAGGATTTCGGCATAAAGCTCGACAAGCTCTATGACTGCGAGCCGGACGCGGGTCTCGGCAACGGCGGTCTGGGCCGCCTTGCGGCGTGCTATCTCGACGCTTTGGCAACAGACGGCTATCTCGGCATGGGCTACTCCATTCTCTATGAATACGGTATCTTCAAGCAGAAGCTCGTTGACGGCTGGCAGACCGAGATGCCCGATTTCTGGCTCCCCGGCGGCGAGGTATGGCTCGTTGCGCGCGAGGAGAAGAGCGTTGACGTCAGCTTCGAGGGCAATGTCGTTGACCGCTGGGAGGACGGCTATCACAGCGTCGATATAGAGAACGCGAAGAAGGTTCACGCCGTTCCCTACGATATGATGGTCGCCGGCAAGGACGGCAAGGGCGTCAGCGTCCTGCGTCTCTGGAGCGCAAAGAGCTCGGAGATAGACATGAACTCCTTCAATCAGGGCGATTACCTGCGCGCCATGGAGCAAAACGCCATGGCAGAGGTCATAAGCAAGGTGCTCTATCCCGCGGACAATCATCCCGAGGGCAAGAGCCTGCGTCTGCGCCAGCAGTATTTCCTCGTCTCCGCGTCCGTTCAGGATATCATCAACCGCCACCTGCGCAAGTACGGCTCGCTCGACAATCTCTGCGACAAAATGGCTATCCATATCAACGACACCCACCCGACTCTCGCCATTCCCGAGCTTATGCGTCTGCTGCTTGACGAGTGCGGCTACAGCTGGGACGATGCATGGGCTGTTGTCACTGAGGTGTTCGCCTACACGAACCACACGGTTATGAGCGAGGCTCTCGAATGCTGGAGCGAGGATCTCTTCCGCCGCCTGCTTCCGAGAATATATCAGATAGTCAAGGAGATAGACAACCGCTTCCGCAGCAGCGTCTGGGAGCAGACCCACGACGCCGGCAAGGTCGAGAGAATGGCTATAATCTCGAACGGCGTAGTGCGTATGGCCAATCTCTGCGTCGCCTGCTGCCACAGCGTCAACGGAGTCTCCGCCCTCCACAGCGAGATACTCAAGGACAGCGTGTTCCACGACTTCTATACCCTCACGCCCGACAAGTTCTGCAACGTCACAAACGGCATCGCCCACCGCCGCTGGCTCTGCCAGTCGAACCCGCGCCTGACCTCGATGCTCAACGACCTTATCGGCGGCGACTTCGTATATAACGCCGAGTGCCTCTCGGAGCTTGCGAAATATAAAGATAACCCCGCGGTGCTCGCGGAGATTGAGAAGATAAAGACCGCGAACAAAGCGGACTTTGCAAAGCGCGTCAAGGCAAAGACCGGCATAGAGCTCGACCCGAATTCTATTTTCGATGTTCAGGTCAAGCGCCTGCACGAGTACAAGCGTCAGCATCTCAACGCGCTCAACATCCTCGCAAAATATCTTGCGATAAAGGCGAATCCCTCGGGCGAGTTCACTCCCCACACCTATATCTTCGGCGCAAAGGCCGCGAGCGGCTACTTCATGGCGAAGAAGATAATCAGCTTCATCTGCGCTCTCTCGGAGCTTATCAACAACGACCCCGACATTAAAGGCAGGCTCAAGGTCGTCTACATGGAGGACTACAACGTCTCCATGGCTGAATATATGATGCCCGCCGCCGACGTCAGCGAGCAGATTTCCCTCGCCGGAACCGAGGCGAGCGGCACGGGCAACATGAAGCTGATGATGAACGGCGCTATAACCCTCGGCACACTCGACGGCGCGAATGTCGAGATTCACGACGCGGTCGGCGACGAGAATATAGTTATCTTCGGCATGACCACCCCCGAGGTCAACGAACTCAAGAGCAAGGGCTATGTTCCGATGAATTTCTACAACAACAATGCGGAGCTTCGCAATGTTATCGATTTCATAAACCGCGGCTTCTGCGATAAGCAGTTCCCGGAGATAAGCGGAACCATCGTCTATCACGATCCCTACATGGTGCTCGCGGACTTCGCGGACTACCGCCAGGCGCAGAACAAAATAGACGAGCTCTGGGCGGACAGAACGCGCTGGAACTCGATGTCGCTGATGAACACTGCCTGCTCCGGCAGATTTGCCGCCGACAGAGCGGTAAACGAGTATGCAAAGAACATCTGGCACACCGTCCCCGCAAAATAAGGACTGCCCCACTCGGCGCAGACCAAAGAACAAAAAGAAAACCGCAGCTCACGCTTTCGGGCGTGGGTTGCGGCTTTTTGCTTGCCTGATTTTGCTCTTTTAAGCGTTTTTACAAGGCTTGATTCAATACAAAGACCCGCAGAGACTGTCTCCGCGGGTCGATTTCTTGCTTACGGTTTGTGGTAGAGCTTTTTGACCTGGTAGTGCGGCTCGCAGGTCAGGTTTATACCGAGCTTGCGGTAGATATCCGCGTCAACCTGTGAAAGTATAACGGAGGAGTGCGCCTCGCAGCCGCGCAGGAGCGAGAGCGTATCAAACGCTTTCTTCGCGGGCTCGCTCTCGATCGCGCTCATGGAGAGCGCTATGAGCACCTCGTCCGTGTGCAGGCGCGGGTTGTTGTTGCCGAGGATGCTCGTCTTGAGCAGCTGTATCGGCTCTATAACGCCGGGGTCTATGAGCAGCTGTTCCTTGGGCTGACCGCTTAACAGCTTTACGGCGTTGAGTATAGCCGCCGAGCTCGCGCCGAGAAGGTCGGAGGTTTTTCCGGTTATGAGTCTGCCGTCGGGCAGCTCTATCGCCACCGCGGGATTGCCCGTATCTCTTGCTCTGTCGAGCGCGGGGCGCACGCAGCGGCGGTATTCCTCGGTGATACCCGCCTGATTCATCAGACTCTCGATTTTAGTCAGCTCCGCGTCGCCCGTAAGCCCTCTCTTGTGGTCGCACAGGGCGTTGAAATAGCGGCGGATTATCTCGTTCAAAGAGGCGTCGCGGGTCGCGGCATCGTCGGAGATACAGTAGCCCGCCATGTTGACGCCCATATCGGTCGGCGACTTATAGGGGCTCACGCCCTCGATTTTCTCGAATATCGCGTTGAGCACGGGGAAAACCTCAACGTCTCTGTTATAGTTGACGGTGGTCTTGCCGTAGGCCTCGAGGTGGTAGGGGTCGATAACGTTGACATCGTTCAAGTCGGCGGTCGCCGCCTCATATGCGAGGTTCACGGGGTGCTTTAAGGGCAGATTCCATATCGGGAACGTCTCAAACTTTGCGTATCCCGCCTTTATGCCGCGCAGGTTGTCGTGGTAAAGCTGGGAGAGGCAGGTCGCCATCTTTCCGCTGCCGGGGCCCGGTGCGGTTATGACAACGAGCGGACGCTCGGTCTCTATGTACTCGTTCTTGCCGAAGCCGTCCTCGCTGACGATGTGAGGTATATTATAGGGGTAGCCCTCTATGGGATAGTGGATGAACACTCGCACGCCGAGCTTTTCGAGCCTGTTTTTGAAGGCGAGTGCGGCGGGCTGACCCTTATACTGCGCGATAACCACGCTGCCGACGAAAAGCTCTATGGCGCGGAATGCGTCGATGAGCCTCAAAACGTCGCTGTCATAGGTTATGCCGAGGTCGCGGCGCATCTTGTTGTTCTGGATATCGCTCGCGTTTATAACGATGACGATCTCAACATCCGAGCCGATATTCTTGAGCATCTGGAGCTTACTGTCGGGCTTGAAGCCGGGCAGGACGCGCGAGGCGTGGTAATCGTCGAAGAGCTTGCCGCCGAACTCAAGATAGAGCTTGCCGCCGAAGTCCTCTATGCGTCGGCTTATCTGCTCCGATTGCTTTTTGATATAAAGGTCGTTGTCGAATCCCACTTTGAACATTATAAAACCTCACAGTATATTTTTTGCGCCTGACGCGCTTTATCGCCGCAGTTTGCGCCGCTCTTCGGCGCGAATTTTATCAAAATTAACTAATTAATTATACAACTTACGTGCAGCCTTTGCAACCGTTTTGAAGCAATACGGACGCGCACGCAAAAGAAAAAATCCCCGCATGAAGCTCATACGGGGACTTTGCGTCGGCTTACTCTCAGATATATTTTCTGATGAACTTTTCGACTGCGGGCCAGTACTTGTCGGGGTTGACCGTAGAGGCCTCTGCGTGCGGCGCGCCGGGGATAACAAGCTTTTCCTTGTCGCACGCGGCGGCGCGGTAGACGCGCTCCTGCATCCAGAAGGGAACGAAATCGTCCTTATCGCCGTGGATGAACAGGGTCGGCGTGACGGAACGGGAGACCTGCTCTATGCAGGACGCCTTTTTCATATCGTAGCCCGCACGAAGCATTGTGGCACTTCTTGCCGCCGTAAGGAACGGGAACACGGGCAGGCTGTACGCGTCCTTTATGTTTGATCTGCACTCGTCCCAAACGGAGGTGTATCCGCAGTCCTCAATGGCGCAGACGACATTCGGCTCGAGCGGCTCGCCTGTAGTCATCATAACTGTGGCCGCGCCCATGGAGAGACCGAAGAGCACGATCTTTGCGTTCGGGTCCTCGTTGATTATATAATCGACCCATGCCTTGATGTCTATTCTGTCATCCCAGCCCATGGCGACATGGTTCGATTCGCTGTCTCCGTGGCCGCAGAGGTGCGGGAACAGGCAGTTGAAGCCCATCTCGTGGAACCTCTTGCCGAACGCGCCCATGCTCTTGGGCGAGCCGGTGTAGCCGTGAACAACGATGACCCAGACGTCGCTCGGCTCATCCGCGAGGATTATCTCGCCGTGGATATAGCCGCCGCGCGGGGTAACTATCTTCACCTTTGCGGGATTGGAGGCTTCAAACCACTCCATGCCCCTCTGAGTGATCTCGTTATAAGTGCCCTGCTTTGCCTCAATTTTCTTGGCTATAGACTTCTTGCTCATGGTCATGTTGAAAATAACGTTGCCCAGAGCGAGATATGCCGCACCGACTGCTGCACCTGCGGAAGCGGCTGCTATGACAAGCTTTTCGGGTGATTTTTTCTTTCCCACTGTACTTCAATCCTTTCTTTTTTATAAAACGGTGTTTATAGAAGTATTTTACCATAAAACGCTCTCGGTTGCAACCACAAAAAGCCCCCTGAGCAAAACGGCTCGCGGAGGCATGAATATGTACCCGCCTTTTAGCGGGTGAGGTTATTCCTCTTTAAGCTTGTCGCGCTTGTTTTTGGCCTTGTTCTCCTGCTGATTCTGCTGCTTGTTGTTCTGCTGCTGATTCTGTTGGTTCTGACCCTGTTTGTTCTGCTGATTACGGTTTTCCATCAAGAGCACACTCCATAGATCCCTCTGCGGGAAAATTAGGATTTTTTGAATCCTTCCGTATTCTTTCCCCCGGCGCACGGTTTATGAGCGCAAAACTGATGAAATTTTTGCCTTTTTCTGATATAATCGTATCAGAACTTGACGGAGGGCAGGCATATGGAAATAACGGACAAGCTTATAGAGCATCTCGAAGCACTCGCGCACATAGAGCTCAGCTCCGAAGAACGCGCCGACTGCCGCAGAGATTTTGAAAAGATAATAACATATATGGACACGCTCTCGGCGCTCGACACCGACGGCGTTGAGCCGCTCGTCCACCTGTCCGGCAGAGTGAATGTCCTGCGCGAGGACGAGCCGGGTGAGACACTCGGATCGGACGAGGCGCTTTGTAACGCCTGCGAGACGGCAGACGGCTGCTTCTCCGTCCCGAAAACAGTGGAATGAGGTGCGGCATGGGAGATATAATTAAGCTTTCCGCCCTCGCTCTGGGCGAAAAAATCGGGCGCGGCGAGATAAAAATCGCCGAAGTCCTCGACGCGGTATATAAGTCGGAGGAAGAAAACAGACGGCTCAACTGCTTTATCACGCTCTGCCGCGAACGCGCATACGAAAAGGGCGCAGAGATACAGAGGCGGCTCGACGCGGGGGAGTACATTTCCCCGCTTGCGGGCGTGCCGATAGGCATAAAGGACAATATCGCGGTCGATGGAGTTAAAATGACCTGCGGGTCGCGCATACTCGAAGATTATGTGCCGCCCGTCAGCGCGACGGCGGTAAAAAAGCTCGAGGATGCGGGGCTTATCGTTGTCGGAAAGCTCAACATGGATGAATTCGCCATGGGCTCGACGGGCGAGACCTCATATTTCGGTGCGGTACTGAATCCCCGCGACGAAACGCGCGTACCCGGCGGCTCGTCGTCGGGCGCGGCGGCGGCTGTTGCGGCGGGTATAATCCCGCTCGCGCTCGGCTCGGACACGGGCGGCTCCGTCAGGCAGCCCGCGGCGTTTTGCGGCGTTTTCGGCTTCAAGCCGACCTACGGCGCAGTCTCCCGAAACGGCCTTGTCGCCTACGCCTCGTCCTTTGATCAGATAGGTGTGACAGCGGCTGCGGCAGCCGACTGCGCGGCTCTCGAAAATATAATCTCCGGGTGCGACGGCGGCGACGCGACGAGCGAAGAAATAAAGCCCTCTCGGGCGGACAGCGAAGAATTTTCGCTTCGCGGCAAAAAAATAGGCGTTCCCGAAGAGTTTGTCTCCTCCTGCGGCAAAGATATCCGCGAGGCTGTCGCAGCCGCGCTGAAAAAGGCTGAGGCGCTCGGCGCGGAAGTCGAATATTTCTCTCTGCCGCCGCTTGAATTTTCCGTGCCCGCCTACTATATAATTGCCTGCGCGCAGGCGAGCTCGAATCTCGCGCGGTACGACGGAGTTCGCTTCGGACGGCGCGCCGAAAACGCCGCCGACCCGACCGAAATGTATACCAAAAGCCGTTCGGAGGGCTTCGGGCGCGAGGTCAGGCGCAGGATAATGCTCGGAAACTTCGTGCTCGGCGCGGGATACTACGACGCATACTACAACAGGGCGCTGAAGGCCCGCAGAGTAATACGCGACGCGGTTTTAAATGCTTTCGAAAAATATGATTTTTTAGCGTGTCCCGTATATCCGTCGGCGGCTCCGAGGCTCGGCGAGAGCCTTAAAGACCCGCTGAGAACCTATCTCGGCGACGCATACACCGTCACGGCGAATCTCGCGGGGCTCCCCGCGATAAGAATCCCGTGCAAAAATATGTGCGCCCTCCAGCTCATGGCGGCTCCGTTTGACGACGGAAATCTTTTAAGCGCGGCGGGTGCTTTGGGGGAGGCGGTAAAATGAAATACGAAACCGTCATAGGGCTCGAGGTCCACATAGAGCTGCTGACAGAGACTAAAATGTTCTGCTCCTGCCCCACAAAATTCGGCGGCGAGCCCAACACCCACGTCTGCCCCGTCTGCTTGGGGCTGCCCGGCACTCTGCCGACGCTCAACAGAAAGGCCGTCGAATTATCCGTTCGCGCGGGGCTTGCGGCGGGCTGCGGGATAGCGCCCGTGAGCCGCTTTGACCGCAAGAATTATTTCTATCCCGATTTGCCGAAAGCTTATCAGATATCTCAGCTCTATCTGCCGCTGTGCCGAAACGGCTCCGTAACGCTCGACAGCGGCAAAACCGTGCGCATAAAGGAGATGCACATGGAGGAGGACGCGGGCAAGCTCATGCACTCCCCCGACTTAAACCGCACGCTCATCGACTGCAACCGCTGCGGAGTGCCGCTGCTCGAAATAGTCAGCGAGCCGGATATGAACAGCGCAGAGGAGGCGGTCGAATATCTCGAAAAGCTCCGCGAGCTCATGCGCTTTTCCGGCGTGTCGGACTGCCGAATGCAGGAGGGCTCTTTGAGGGCGGACATAAACTTATCCGTCCGCCCGCAGGGCGAAAGCAAGCTCGGAACGCGCACGGAGATGAAGAATCTCAATTCGTTCAGAGCCGCCGAACGCGCAATAAAAAGCGAGAGCGAGAGGCAAATAAGGCTAATAGAGCGCGGAGAAAAAATAATTCAGGAGACCCGCCGCTGGGATGACGGCGCGGGAGTGAGCTTCCCGATGCGCTCAAAGGAGGACACGAGCGACTACAAATATTTCCCCGAGCCCGACATACCGCCCGTCGCCATTTTGCCCGAAGAAGTCGAGAGAATTCGGGCGAATATGCCCGAGCTGCCGCAGGCGAAACGCCGCCGCTGGCAGGAAAAATACAAACTCTCCAAGGCGGATACGGACACCCTGATGTCCTCGCCGTTTACGGCGGAGCTCTTTGACCGCACAACGGCTGTCTGCGGGAGCGCAAGAGACGCTGCGGCCTGGATAAACGTCGAGCTGCCCGCCGTGCTGCGCGGCGCGGGGATGAGCATTGGGGACGCGAATTTCGACCCCGACTCATTGGGCATGCTGATAAATATGCTCTCGTCGGGTGAGATAAACAGAGGGACGGCTAAAAAGGTCTTTGCAAAGGTAGTGACCGAAAACGCCGAGCCCGCCGAATATGTCCGAAAAAACGGACTCGGACTGTTGACCGACACCGCCGCTATAGAGGATGCGGTGAGGCGTGTTCTCGCGGAAAACGAAAAGAGCGTCTCGCAGTACAGAGACGGCAAGACGCAGGCTTTTCAATTTCTCATCGGGCAGTGTATGCGCGCCTTGGGCGGCAAGGCCTCGGCGGCGGCAGTCAGTAAGGCGCTGAAAAAGCTGATATAAAAACTATACGGCCATGCGAGCTTCCGCACGGCCGTATATATTATTTTCAGCTCTCGGCCTTTTCCTCGAGTTTATCAAAGACAAATTTTTTGAGCACAAACGCCAGTACACAGAGCACAAGCAGCACCCACGGAGTCACCTCGGCGGATAAAGCTTTTATATCAAAGCCTGTCTCGCTCTTTATAACGGCATTGGCAAGAGGGGCGGCGAGCAGGGCAATAATTGCTGCAACCGCACCGAATCCGCAGGCGCCGACAAACAGCCTGTCGTAATCTCCGTTACCCTTGATAATGTTCACAACCGACATGATAAACGCCGCTGCGCTCACGCCGCAAAGCAGGAGAATAATCCCGGCGACAAGGACGACAATAACGCCGATTCCGTTGCCGCTGCTCAACATATAATACCCCATGAAGTCGTTAAAGTTAATGCCCAGCTGTATTACCTTGAACAATCCGCCGCTTCTCCCGAAAATGCTGAACCAGGGACCGGCGACGGCGCAGAGAAACACGCAAACCGCCATTACGCCGCCGAGGATCGTCGTATAATTTATCTTTCCCGCTGACGAGGGGAGACTTATGTTTTTAACATAGTCGGCAAACTTTCCCGCCGCTTCGCCGAGAGTGGCGTAGCTTTTTCCGTCCGCCGCCGTGCCGCAGGCGCCGCAGAAGCGCTGTCCGTCGGCAAGCTTAGCGCCGCACTTGGGGCAGACGCTGACAAAGGGCTTTCCGCACTTTCCGCAAAAAGCGTCGCCGGCGGGATTCGCGGCTCCGCAGTTTGCGCATACGATTACGCTGTTCTCCGTGCTGTCCGCGGCGTAAGAAGCATACTCTTCGCTTTCGGCATACTCTTCTTCGGATATATTTTCCGTATAAAGCTCTTCGGGCGCTTCCTCCGAAACAAGTCTGTTTCCGCAGGCTTTACAGAAGACGGCGTCGTCCGCATTTTCTTTTCCGCAAAAGTTGCACACCATATCTATGTTCCTCCTTGATTACTTCTTATAATTGTTTATCGGGAGCGGGAACCAATATTCGCCGGCACAGTCCGGGCACAGAGTGTCGCTGTATTCACTGCCGTAATAGGCGTCGCCCCTCCACGTCTTGCCGCATCTGTCGCACGTCCACTGCTTTGCGCAGCCGGCAAACACGCAGGCGACACCCGCTATTATCAGCAGCGATATTGCGGCGGCCAGCTTTCTTATGTGAGCTTTTCTTGTCTGTTTTTTCATTGTAGTTTCCTTTCTGCAGGCGGTGCCTGCCCCTGTTTTATTTTGTGACATCATTATGGCATATTCGACGGTAAAAAACATCCAAACCGACTGTACGGCAGGCGTAACGGGATGAATTGCACTCAATATACCGTGAAAGAATATAGTTCGCTTTCCGTCCTGTATCAGCGGGAGCGCAGAAAGCGCCTTGCGGCATTCGCAGACATCGGCATATATTGCCTCCGCTTATTTTTTAGTCCTCAATATAACGTCTTATTCTTAAGCATGAGGAAAAACGCAGTTATCAATAAGCGACCTCACGGGTGTGTTTTCAAAATATTTAAATATGTAAACGCTGTCTTCTTTAGAGTCATTTTTGCCGTTGGGTTTATATCTGACTTCGACCATATTTATAGTTATTTCGTCGTTGCCGTACTCATATGTATAACTCTGCTTGTAGACCAATGTTTTCTTGCCGGAGGAGTCCACCTCGTACATCTCTGCGGTGAGAGGATTTCCGTACTTGTCGCGCGTATAATAATATACGGTGCCGCCACTTTCGAACGAGCTGTTTTCTTCTATGATAAATCCGTTCTTATCATATTTATACTCCCTTGTAAATGGCGCTGAATCCTTTACGGAATATTTTTCGGCAATGCAGTTTCCCTGTGCGTCGTATTTGTGGGTAATTTTCTCGTAAAGGACTGATACCTTGCCCTCATATCCATTCTCTGTGCTTTCGATCATATTTCCGGCGGAATCATATTTGTATTCGAGACTCGACAGTAACTCCTTGCTGTTAAGGTCGGATGTTTTTGCCGAAATAAGAAGTCCTGCCGCATTAAAGATATAATCGATTACGCGGGAATCTTGGAGGTTTTCGCCGATAAACCTGATTTCCCTGATTACTCGCTTTTGGGAGTCATACTCATAATTGACGGTTATAGAAAATGCATCGTAGTAATATATTCTTTCGGTTTTTACGGTTCCGTCGCTGTTATAGTCATATTCCTTCTTATAGCTATCTGAATTTTCGTCGGTGTTATTGCCGTCATAGCTTAAATAATACGTAACATTTCCGAAGCGGTCAAATTCATATTCTCCGTTAGAAATGCTCGCCTTTTTCAGGTGTTCTGTATAAACACTACGGCTTTTGTACTCGCTCCAATGATTCCAAACATCGCTGTCGATCCCGATATAATATCGGGGATATTTTTTTTCGTTCTTCCTGACGCCTGTCTGCTTTGCGGTGCTGCTTTCCTTCGTTTTGCCCGCAGCCTCGGTCGACGTTTCCATTTCCGTTTCCGCCTGCACCTCTGTTTCTGTTTCGTTCTCCGATGTCTCCGCCGCGACGGCTCCTGCCGAGGTCGATGCGGGGTCGTCCTTTTTGTCCTTCCTGCATCCCGCGAAGGAAGCCAGCGCAAGGAATGCCAGAATCGCCGCGATTGTTCTTTTGAGTTTCATATTCTTACCCTCCTGTTTAATTTGCTTCATTGCTATTAATTTGACAATTTACATTTGCAATCAATGTAAATATTCTATCACGGAAAATTTATTCGTTTCCTCAAGAGTCATCATCGGGGCGTGCGAGCGATATTCGTAGACAGTTACGTTGTGCAGTCTTTCGTCTGCGGAGTCAAGTCTCTCCGTTATGACCGTTACGCGATTTCCCTCATATTTGTATGACATCGCAAAAACTCCGTCAAGCTCGAGCTTCTCCATGCTCTCTCCGGAATATCTGGATATTTTAACGGCGTTCCCGTATTTGTCGTTTTCGCAAACTTGCTGGAATACTTCCCATTTTCCGACATCGTCGGAAGCTTGCCGTTTTTGTGTGAATTTTGTTATGCTGTTGTTTTTGTCATATTCGATAACGGTATGATTTGAAACCGTACCGTCCCTGTTGTCGTAATATGTCCGCTCAACCAGATTGTTTTTGCCGTCATATTTGTTCTTTGCAAGGAGAACCCAATTGCCGTTTACCGAGTGAGCTTTAACCTGTGTCAAATTATTTTGTGCGTCATACTCCATTGCGACTTGATCGTAGGACATGGAGCCAAAGTCGCCTTTTTCGAATTTGGCTAAGACCGGATTTCCTTTTTTGTCATATGTAAATACCGTTTTTCCGTACAGCCTTGTTTTTTTCGAGTCGTCTTTGCGAAGCTCCTCCAGCTCCGTTAATCTGCCGAGCTTGTCGTATGAGTACTTATGAATATATACGGCTCCGTCATCGAAACGAAGTTCCTTTTCCGCAACACGCTTTTGGGAGTCGTATTTATAAAAAATACAGGCCTGACCCGATGTGTCATCCGGCATAGACTTAACGGTTCCGTCGCCGTTATACTTGACCTCGCGGGGATAGAACTTCGATGTACCGTTTTCGTTATGGCGCTTTTCACCTGTCTTATTTCCGCTTTTGTCATAGAAATACTCGTTTTCTATAACATATTTACCGTTTTTGTAACTGCCGTTTGAAACCTCGACCCAACTGTTCCAATCGCTGTTGCCTAATAAGTCGGAGTTTATGTCAAGAAAATAATACGGTTTTTTTGTGCGCGGATTCATTTTAACCGAGCTGCTTGCAGCTGCTTTTTCACTTTCCTTCGTTTCGCCCGCTGCTCCCTCTTCCGTCTCCTCTTCTTCTGTTTCGTTCTCCGATGTCTCCGCCGCAACGGCTCCTGCCGAGGTCGATGCGGGGTCGTCCTTTTTGTCCTTCCTGCATCCCGCGAAGGAAGCCAGCGCAAGGAATGCCAAAATTGCCGCGATTGTTCTTTTGAGTTTCATATTCTTGCCCTCCCGTTTATGTCAGGCTTATTATAGCATAGATTTTCAGGTTTAGTTCAATTTTGGTATGAAACGCATTTTTAAGGGTATGAAATTCACTTCGGTGCTTTTAATTCGGCTGTTAATGCCGAACAGGCATGAAAAAAGCACTTGCAAATGCAAGTGCTTTTTTCAACGAAAGAAAATCCCTTTCGTGATTTGTGAAATGCCCTGCGGGCGTGAAATGCGTCTGCGGCGTGTGAAATCGCTGCGGCGGTGAGGATTTATTTCATTCCGCTTGACGCAAAGCTTCGAATATCACAATTCGCAGAGCAAATTATTCTACCGTAAGCGAAACGAACGATTTCACTTTTTGTTCTGATAAAACGCTTTGAATATCGGGCGCGGAGCGTGTCGAGGGGTGCGGAAGCACCGACCGAGCCGGCAGGCGAGACCGAGTCTTTCTTCCCCCTGCCTAAAAAATCCGCAGAAGCGGCGAAAAACCGTTTCTGCGGGCAGGGTGTATTCTGTTTATTTTGCAATCTCGCAGGTCTCGGCGTTGATGATATGCTGGAACACCGCGATGTGGGACGAGGATATAAATTTGTCGATATGCATCGAGCCGAAGAACCAGTGCTTGTATTCGCAGGCGGCGCCGAGCTCCTCAAAATATGTATTGAGTCCCGTCACGCGCACGGGCTCCTTGTCCTTGAGTTTCAAAAATCCTTTGATTTTCATCGGCGGCTCGTGGGTGATGATGATATCGACCTTGTTGCCGAGCCTCTTTAAGTTGTTTGCGCCCTCGGTCAGCTCCGCCTCGGTGGGTATCTCGTCGCCCGACCAGGATTCGAGGTCGGAGCGGATATCTATATCCGGGCTCTCTCCGCCGCCCATGGCAAACACGCTCACGCCGTCGAAGTCATAGACCTGACCGCGCATGAGATGATAGAGGTTGCCCGTGATATGATGAACCTTGCCGCCCTTGAACTCGGAGACCTCATATTCCTTGAGCCTGCTGAAATTCTCGTGCGTGCCGTCGATAAAGCAGACATTGTATTTGAGCTTGCCTATCTTTTTGAGCAGCTTCTCCTCGTTCTTCGAGCCGTCCCAGATAAATCCGAAATCGCCGCAGATGAAGAGCGTGTCGCCCTTTTTCAGTTTTTTGAGCGCGGATGAGGTGAACCGCTCGTAATCTCCGTGGGTATCTCCCGTAACATAAAGCATGATTTTTAATCCCCCTGATAAACAAAATCCGTTTTATCACTTTATTTTACAGCCTGAAACTGATATAATCATTATAGCATAGCATCAGGACAAAGCTATCTTATATCGTTTATATATATAATACATCATTCGGCGGTGACTGTCTATGAAAAAACTCATAAAAATTTTATTTTGTTTCATTCTTATCGTGTCGGTGCTCGCTTCTGCGCCTGCCTACGCCAATTATAACGCGGTATACGAGAAAAGTTTGACAGACAGCGGAGATAACCCGATATACGCGGGAATCTATCTGATGATAAACCTCGACAACGACACGGTGATTTTCGAAAAGGATGCCGACAAGCAGACCGCACCCGCCTCGCTGACCAAGATAATGACGGCGACCGTCGTGCTCGAAAACTGCAAGAACCTCGACGAGGAGGTCGAGGCGGACTACAGCACCATACACCTGCTCGACGGCACGGGAAGCTCGATGGTCGGCCTCGAGCCCGGCGAGAAGATGAGCGTTAAAAACCTGCTCTACTGTATGCTCGTGCGAAGCGGAAACGACGCGGCAAATGTCCTTGCGATGCACATAGGCGGCTCGATGGAGGGCTTTGTCAAGATGATGAACGACAAGGCGGCGGCGCTCGGCTGCAAAAACACGCATTTCGCCAACGCCCACGGACTCGACGACCCGAACCACTACACCACCGCGCGCGACCTGATGACAATAACAAGGCACGCGCTGACCCTGCCCTATTTTTCCGAGATAACCTCGACTGCGATATATAAAGTCCCCGCCACGAACAAGAGCGAGTCGCGCATACTGCGCAACACCAACAACCTCATGAACAAGGCATATGCCGACTACTATTCGCCCTATGCCGTGGGCATAAAGACCGGCTCTACCGACAACGCCGGGCGCTGCGTCATATCAAAAGGCACAGGCAACGGCTACAACTACCTGTGCGTGATAATGAACGCGCCGATGAAGAACATCGACGACGACGAGCCGCTTGAAAACTGCGCGTTTGTCGACTGCCGCAGAATGTTCAACTGGGTGTTTAATCACATCGAATTGAAGTCGATAGCGAGCCCGACTCAGATAATAACCGAAGTCCCCTTGAAGCTCTCGTTCAGAACCGACCATATCTCGCTCGTCCCGGGCGAGGAGGTGCTGGCGCTTATCCCGACGGGGGCGGACGCGGGGAGCGTGCTCATCGAGCCCGTGCCGGAGACCGTGCCCAAGAGCGTTGACGCGCCAGTAAAAAGAGGGCAGGAGATATGCGAGGCGCGCGTACTCTATGCGGGCGAGGAGATAGCGCGGATAAAGCTCGTCGCCAACGAGGATGTGTCGAGAAACGTCCTGCTGTTTTTGGGCGCGATGATAAAAAAGACCGCCTCGAGCACCGTGTTTAAAATAATCGCATCAATAGCGGCGTTCCTGATAGTCGGCTATATCGCGCTGTTTGTTATCGAGAATTACAAACGCCGCCGGAGGCGCAAGCTGAAGCTTGTCAATCCCGGAATTAAAGATACCGAATACACGGACAAGAAGAGAAAAAAGAAAAAATAATCCCGGGTTTGCAGAGCTGTAAGGAGGGAGGACATGAGCGAACAGACCAAGAGCAAGCCGAATACGGCGGGGATAGTTGTCAGCACAATATGCGTGCTTATTTTGATCGTCACGCTGGGGCTTTTTGCGAGAAACGTAATAAGCACCGCCCGCGAGGACGAATCCCGCCGGCAGAGCGAAGCCGACGAGAGCCTGTACCGACACGATACGGCGGACGCCGAGCAATTGAGGCTCAGAGAAGCATTTGCCGCCGTCTGCAAAAAGCACAAGGTCAACGCGCAACTGACGGTCAAATCAGTTATTCATGAGCCGTACAGCAACAAATACCGCTACGACGAAACCGAGGACCCGATAAAATATGAAATTGAAGTATCGCTGAAATTAGACCCGCCCGAAAAAATAAAGGACTGGAAGAAGTTCTATTATTTTCTCGACGAGCTCGACGGCGTGAAGTCCGACTACCCGTTTATCTGTATCTCCCTGCATACATATTATGTCGGCGAGTATGTGACGGGGTCGGGCGAGGAGCATGAAATAAACTACAGTGTCTACATCAGCAGACAAAACCTGATATCGGTCAATGACGGCAGAGAGATTCACTTTCTCGGGATAAAAACCGACAAGGGGATAACCCCCGTCTCGGAGATTCTTCCGTATGAGGGAATGCCGGAGGAGCTGATAAATTCAACAAAGCTCGGCAAGGCGACCGCCGTCAACGATGACCCGCTCAAATATTCAAAGTTCTACGATCAGACAGTTGCCCGCCGCGAGGGGTATCATAAATATTATTGGAAGATCCCCTATTACGCAAAGCAGTCGGAGTATTTGGATTGGCTGTATGCTTATTATGCGGTAGAAACGAGAAACGGTGTCGTGGAATGGGTGCGTCACTATCCCGAATATGAGACCGTACCGAAGAATCCGCCCGCCTCGGGCAGCCAGGGCTCATACCGTCCGTCCGGCCCGACCGGCTCATCCTCCGGCAGCCGCCCCGTGACCACGACGAAAAAGCCCCGCTGCGACGACCCGTACAAAGCCTGCGAATTCAACGACCCCGAGGATTTCTACGACTACTATTACGACGATTTCGAGGACTATGAGGAAGCGTACGACTACTACTACGATCATCAACACGACTGATAAAATAAATATAAAAGACAGCAGATCCTGCCCGCCGAGTTCTTTGGGAGGAATCCGCTGTCTTAATTTTTATCTGTCCGGGGTCGTGAAAGAAGCTTTTTTATCAGTCTCTCTCTTTTTCGAATGAGATGACCTTTCCGCTCTTTGCGTTAATCTTGTACTCGTACTCATATCCGCCGCACTTGAAGTCTACATCGTAGTGCGCGGTGAGCGAATCGGTGTCAAGCTCTGCCTCGAGCTCGGTGACCTGCGCCTCGGTGAGTCCGGCGTGGGCGAGAGCCGCTTTCTTTGCGGCGTCGGCGGAGATGAACTTCGAGGTATCGACCTGCGGCTTCTTCTCCTCGCGCTCGCGCTCGTAACCGATTATTCTGCCGTTTTTCGCGTTGACCTCGACCTCGTACTCATAGCCGCCCGAAACGAAATCTATATCGTAGTGGGGGATGCGGTCGTCGGTGTCAAGCTTTGTCTTTGTGAAGGTGACCTGCGACTCGTCAAGAGAGGCTCTCTTGAGCGCGGCGGCCTTTGCCTCTTCAACGGTGATGAAATTCGAGGTGTCGACCTGCGGCTTTTTGTCCTCAAGCTCGCGGTCAAACTCGATTATCGCACCGGTCTTGGCGTTTATCTCGAACTCGTACTCATATCCGCCGTAAACGAACTCAATGTCGTAGTGGGGCACGCGGTCGTCGGTGTCGAGCTTCGCCTTTTTGAACGTGACCTGCGACTCATCGAGGGAGACTTTTCTGAGCGCTATCGCCTTTGCCTCGTCAATGCCGATATAGCCGGAGACGTCGGGCTGAGGGTCGGAGGGCTTCGAGGGGTCTGCGGGCTCGACCTCTTTTTTGAGGATTCGTCCGTCCGAGACCGCTATCTCGTAGTCATATTCCTTTTCCCCTGCGACAAACTCGATGTCGTAGTGGGGCACGCGGTCGTCTGCGTCAAGCTTTGCCTCGGTGAATCTCGCGTCGGCTCTGGCGACACCCGCGTCGGCGACTGCGATATCTATTGCGCCGTCAAGGGTTATTCTTACTTCCTGCTGGGTCTGGCCGGAGTTGCCCGAGCCCGAATCGGGCTTATCCTGCGGCGGGGCAAATGCAGAGAAGATAGCCATAATAACTGTCATGAGCGCGACTCCGATTGATTTGAAAATACTCATATTATCTGTCCTTTCTTATCGGGATCGTGTCCCTTATTGCACCTACATGATAACCCGCGAAAATTAAAGAAAGATTAGAACGCGAAACTTTTTTGAAAAATTTTTTATTTTCCGTTTCGCCCTTTGTTTTCCGGAGATAATGCCAAGCGTCGCGGAAAAAATATCAGTGTCCGAAATCGGACAATAAAAAAAGGGGGCGGAGAATGAGGCAGGTAATAAGATTTTTCAGCGCCGTGGCGCTCATGCTCTCTGTGGGAATATTTTCCTGCGTCGCTTACGGCGAAATCCAGCTGCCCGACGAATACTGCGTCATCGCGGGCAGCGGCGCCGAGATAGGCGAGAGCGTATTTTCCGCATCCGCGGCCGCATCGCCGCAGGGCGACTACGAGCTTGAGGTCAAGGCGTTCGGACTGTTTCCGGTAAAAACCGCAAGGGTGAAGGTGTCTCAGCGCAGATATGTCACCGTCGGCGGAGGGATCTTCGGCATAAGGCTCTATACACGCGGCGTGCTGATAGTCGGGAGCGAGGAGATAGACACGGCGGCGGGTGCAGTCAGCCCGGCGGCTCGCGCGGGGCTCAAAAAAGGCGATATCATTCTTGAAATCAACGGCGCGCCCGTCAGCAGAAATAACGACATTTCCTCCGCCGTCGAGTCGAGCGGAGGCGACGAAATCGAGCTGCTCATCGAACGCGCGGGCAAGAGGCAGACCGTGAGCCTGCTTCCGGCGAGAAGCAGGACGGACAAAAAATTCAAGGCCGGGCTATGGGTTCGCGACTCGTCGGCGGGGATAGGCACGGTGACGTTCTATGACCGAAAAAACGGGATTTTCGCGGGGCTCGGGCACGCGGTCTGCGACGTTGACACGGGCGAGGTGCTGCCGATATCGGGCGGAGACGCGGTAAACGCCGCGATAAAGGGCTGCTATAAGGGCAAGGACGGCTCGCCCGGCGAGCTTTGCGGCGTGTTTGCTCCGGGGGAGATAGGCGAGCTGTATGAAAACTGCGGCATAGGCGTTTACGGCGCGTTTGAAGCTTTGCCGCAGGGCGAGGAAATCCCCGTGGCGATAATCGACGAAGTTAAGACGGGCAAAGCGCAGATAATCTCGACGGTAGACGGAAACGGCCCGCAGTACTATGATATCGAGATAACGAAGCTGTATACAAAAAGCGGGCAGCGCAACATGACGGTCGAGGTGTGCGACGAGCGGCTGATAGAAAAGACGGGCGGCATAGTGCAGGGCATGAGCGGCAGCCCGATAATCCAAAACGGTATGCTCGTCGGCGCGGTGACGCACGTCTTTGTCAACGACCCACGCAAGGGCTATGCGATTTTTGCGCAGACTATGATTGACGAGGCTGAGCGTATCTCTTCGCCCGGATATTCCGATGCGGCGTAGTAAAATAGGGGTTAGAAATAAAAATTGCCAAAAAATGGTAAATAATTATTGACATTTATTCCCATATATGGTAAAATTCAAATGAAAAATCAACCCGGAGGTACTAATTATGGGAAAAATGTTAAAAATCATGCTTGCACAGGATACGGACACTCAGACGGGCTGCGCCGCGGCTCTGCGCTCGAGCGGCTTTGAGGTCGAGACCGTTCGCAAGGACGGCGCGCAGATACTTCGGCTTTTCAGGCAGGGCAGCAGACCGGACGTGCTCATAATGGACGCTTTCATGCAGGGCACGGACGCTATCGGCGTGCTCGGAGGGCTCGCGGATATGCGCCTTGAGCCGCGCCCGCTGGTGTTCGTCACCGCGTCAAACGCGAATCCGCGCCTCGAGCAGGAGATAACTCAAAACGGCGCGGACTACTATTTCATAAAGCCCTTTGATACGCAGATGCTCATTCAAAGGATAAAGCAGCTCTCGGGGCTCTCCGCCCCGGCGCAGGGAAATATAGTCTCCTTTTCGAGCTCCGACAACAGCCTTGAGGTCACCGTCTCCGAGATAATGCACCGCATCGGCGTGCCCGCGCACATAAAGGGCTATCAGTATCTGCGCGAGGCGATTATACTCGCGGTCAACGACGGCGAGATAATGAATTCCGTCACGAAGCTGCTCTATCCCACGGTCGCAAAGACCTTCAAAACAACTCCTTCGCGCGTCGAGCGTGCCATCCGTCACGCCATCGAGGTCGCTTGGGACAGGGGCGACGTCGATGTGCTCAACTCCTACTTCGGCTACACCATACAGAACTCCCGCGGCAAGCCGACTAACAGCGAGTTTATCGCCATGATATCCGACAAGCTCAAGCTCAACCTGAAAATATCCTGATATCAACTAAAAACCTCCGCATGACTTTCGCCGTGCGGAGGTGATTTTCAGTTCTGCGTGAGGGTGAGGCTCGCCGTTATCGGGAAGTGGTCGCTCGGATAAACTCCGTCGTAGGTCGTCCTGACAACATCGTAGCTGTTGACCTTGAAGCCGGTCTTGGAGATCATTATGTAGTCTATGCAGTCATAGTCGAGATTTTTGCCCCAATTCTGATAGGTGCAGCTCTTTATCGGGTTCTCCGTCTGATACTTGACATCGAAGAAGTTCTCGGTCGCGCTGCGGTAAGTCGGGGTGTCCTCTTCAACATTGAAGTCGCCCATTATCATCGCGGGCAGAGAGCCGAACTGCGCTATCTTGTCGAGCACAACGCCTATGCCCTTTATTCTCGCCTCTTCGCTGACATGGTCGAGGTGCGTGTTGAACACGACAAAATCAAGTCCCGTCTGCTTCTCCTTGAGAATGACATAGCTGCATATGCGGTAACACGCCGAGCCCCAGTCCCTGCTCATCTTTTCGGGAGTCTCGGAGAGCCAGAACGAGCCCTTGTCAACGAGGTCGTAGAGGTCGGTGCGGTAAAACACGGGGCAGGCCTCGGCTATCAGCGTATCGTCGCGGAAGGTCATGACGGAATCGTAGCCCGTGAGCGTGCGGCACATATAGTTGTACTGCCACTTCGTAGCCTCCTGGAAGCCGATGATGGTCGGCGCCTCCGCTTCTATGTTCTTGACGATGAGATCCGCGCGGTAGAACCAGCTTGTTTTACCGAGGTCGGAGGTGTTCGCGCAGCGCAGATTGCAGCTCATAATGCGCATCTCCCCGCGCTCGAGCGGCTTATCCGCGATAACTGCGGCGTGCTGATTGCGCTTGTAGTGCGGATAATACCCGCAGTAAATGCACGCTGCGACGATGAGCGTTGCAAGCACGACGCTCAGAAGGCAGAGAAAAACTTTCGTGCCTCTTTTCATTTGATCCTCTCCTTTGAAGATTTTTATATTTTTTGTGCGCGACGCGCACTGAAATCCTGAGTTAAAACTGTCAGAGACCGTTAGTGAATATCGAATGTAACAGCGGGGCGGGAACGGTAAAGTAAATGTCAAAATAAATCTCGATGAACAAGCTCCCTATAGCCGCACCGCGCAAAAATTTCACCCGCCATTTTAAAGCAGATAAAATATATATTTGTGTCGTATAGCAAAACTGCGCGCCGCAGGAGCGGCGCGCAGCGGCATTTCGTAGGTTTATTATCAGTCCTTGTGGTCGCAGCCGCAGTCGTCATCGCAACAGCCGCAATCATCGTCGAAATCGAACTCGAGCAGAGTGCCGCAGTTGGGGCAGTCAATGCTTCCGTCCTCAAGAATGCCGTCGTCAACGCAGATAGTCTCTCCGCAGTTGGGGCACTCTATTTCGTAGCAATCGTCATCCTCGCAGAAGCAGTCGTCATCGTCGCACTCATAGACATAAGTCTCAAGGTCGGAGAGATCCTCGTCGATCTCGTCAACCTGATCGCAGACAACGTCGAGACCCTCTTCGAGATCCGACACGCTCATGGCCATATCGTCAAGCAGGTCGATAATGGCCTTGATGACCTTGACCTCATCCTTCTTTGCGTCGAGGTCGAGACCGTCGACAAGACCCTTGATATAAGCAACCTTCTCAGTAACTGTCATTTTTCATTCTCCTTTCAAAATAACTGTTATCTTTTCAATTGCGGACTTCTTACGCTCTGCTCAGATACTCGCCGGTGCGGGTGTCGACAATGACCATCTCGCCCTCTTCGATAAACAGAGGAACCTTGATCTCGGCGCCCGTCTCAAGCACTGCGGGCTTGGTGGCGTTTGTTGCGGTGTCGCCCTTGAAGCCGGGGTCGGTCTGGGTAACCTCGAGAGTAACGCTTGTGGGAGGCTCAACGCCGAAAACATTGCCCTTGTAGGAAAGGATCTTGCAGACGGTGTTCTCCTTGACGAACTTGAAGTTGTCGGAGAGGTCGCTGCTGTTTATCGGGACGAGCTCATAGCTCTCGGGATCCATGAAATAATAGAGATCGCCGTCGTTATAGGAATACTCCATTTCCTTGCGCTCGATATAAGCGGTGGGGAATTTTTCCGTGGGGTTGAAGGTACGCTCAACGACAGAACCCGCGATAACGTTTCTTATCTTGGTTCTGACGAAGGCTGCGCCTTTGCCGGGCTTGACGTGCTGAAATTCTATAATCTGATAGACATCGCCGTCCATCTCAAACGTCATGCCGTTTCTGAAATCGCCTGCTGAAACCATATTGTCTCCTCCGATATTTTAGTTAGACTTACATATTTATTTTATACTATTCGGCCGTATATTTCAATACCTTTTTTCATTCACGGGCGGCTTTTCCGCCCTTTAAGCTTAATATGCTCCCCCGCGTATATCAAATCGGGGTCTTTTATCCCGTTTATTCCGATAAGCTCCTCCAACGCAACGCCTGTTTTTCTGGATATCGACCAAAGCGTGTCGCCCGGGCGCACGGCGTAAAACTCGCCCGACATCTTGGCGCCGGGAATTATGAGCTTTTCCCCCGCATATATCGTCTCGCCGCGCCGAAGTCCGTTTCTATGCTCGAGCGCGGAGAGCGAGACGCCGTGCTTCCCCGCTATAGATATCGGCGTGTCGCCGCGCTTCACGGTATAAATTTCCTCTCTCCCGTCGCGCGCGGGCAGGGTTATTTTCAGCCGCTCGCCCGCGAAAATCATATCGGGGTTCGCTATGCGGTTCTCCTCTGCAACAGCCTTGACCGTCGTGCCGTATTCGCGCGCTATTTTCCAGAGCGTGTCGCCCGGGCGGACATACAGTATAACAGTCCTGTTCTTTTCACGTTTGGGACTTTTCTTTTCGCCGTCTGTGCAGCACGCAGACGAAAGAAATATCCCCTCTGTGAAGATATCTCGGTCAACGTCTCCCGATATGCCGTCGACTCTGCCCTTGTCCGTATACTGAAAGCCGACCCACTCGCGCCATTTGCCGTTTGGGGACGGCTCGTCTGCGCCGTACTGCGCCGCCCAAAGCGGATATTTTTCGGCGAGCCTGCGCCCGAACACCGAGCGGGCATTCGAAAGGTCGCTGTATATCACGGCCTCTTTTTTTGTAACACGGGTAAGCTCGTCGAGATATGCCTCGGCTATGGCGTTCACCTGCTCTGCGGTCAGCGAGCCGAAATATTCAAAGTCCATCGCAAGGCGCATATCGAGTCGGCGTCCGGCCGCAAGGGACGCGAAAAAACGCGCCTGCCTGCGCCCTTCCTCAACAGAGCGCGCGGTGACATAGTGATAAAAGCCGACCCTGAGTCCCGCCTCACGCGCCCGCGAATAGTTTTCGGCGAAGTATTCGTCCGCATATTCTCCCGCGCCCGCACGGATATAGACCGCCTCTATCCCGCTGCGCCGAACCTTACCGAAATCAACCTCGCCCTGAAATTCGCTTATATCTATTCCCCTGTACCGCCGCCCGCCGGACGGCGAAATCGCCCGCGCCGGGACGAGCACCGCAAACAAAAGCGCCGCGATGCAGGCTAAAAGCACCGCCGCCGCGCCCGCAAATCTGCGTTTTATATCCATATTTCTCTCTCCTCCGTCTTTTTTGCCGCCTCTGCGGCACTATATTCTATGCCGCAGCTGCATACGGCGCGACGGAGGCAAGTTCGCCTTACTCAAAATTGATTATAATTCGGTAAATCGTGAGTTGTGGGGGGATTTCGATTGCGGCTCACCTGCAGGGGTGCCGGCTCGGCGAAGCCGGGACTGAGGGGTTATAGCGCGGGTTTGCCCCGATTGCATAGACTGTTTCCCCAATGTCCTTGTAGGGTGCGGCGACTCGACACACCGCTGCTGCCGCAAATCCCGATTTATCCCCGCCTTCGTCTTGCGGCAGGGGACAAAAAATCCCGCCCGCGAAAAGCCGCAGGCAGGATTTGTTGCTTTAGATACCCCGCTGAAACGCGGGACTCAAATTATCCTCTTTTTCCAAATTTCGCCGTCGCGCTCATAGAAAAATTCGGTCAGCGACGGGTTTTCCATGACGTGAACCATGTCGATGAAGTCATGCGAGAGCTTATACTGCGTCAGCTCGTCGCGCTCAACCCAGAATACCCTGCCCTCGTCGGAGCTTTTAAGCTCGCCGCCGAAGCGGTCGGTGCGGAAAAACAGCACTATGTAGCGCGTGCCGTCGTCGCGGATAAAATCGTTGATTCCGCATACCGTCGGGCGGGAGATATCAAGTCCCGTTTCCTCTTTAACCTCGCGGCGCACGGCGTCGGTGAACGCCTCGCCCGGCTCAACATGACCGCCGGGGAAGGTTACGCCCGGCCAGTCCTTGTTCACTCTGTCCTGCACGAGTATCTTTGTACCGTCGCAGATCATGCACATCACGGTAAGCTCTGTTTTTTCGGTGTTTCCCATTGCTGTCATTTCTTCCTTTCGTCTTCTACAAAACTGTTTTCAACCGTCATAACGGCGTAGTAGTTTTCGCCTATCTCGCTTGATATTTTGTCGCTTATCAACTCTTTTATCTGACCCTTGGTGAGCGGATATCTGTGCGGCACGACGAGGTCGAATATGAGGTTGGTGTGCGTAGGACCTTCCACCATTCTGAAGTCGTGCATGGTAAATTGCGGGTCAACTTCCTTTATCAGCTCGCCGACCTTTTTGCGCAGGGCGTTTATGTGCTCGTCGTCAACTACTATCGGATCCATGTGCAAAACTATGTTGATGGCGAACTTTTTCTTTATGTCGCGCTCTATGCGGTCGATCGTGTCGTGGCACGCCATTATATCGCAGTCGGACGGCACCTCTACATGGGCGGAGGCAAAGGTTCTTCCCGGGCCGTAGTCGTGAACCATGAGGTCGTGTACGCCGATGACCCCCTCGTAGGAGAGAATGTCGCTCTCTATCTCGTTTACCGTCTCGGGCGAGGCGGGCGCACCGAGCAGCTCGTTCATCGTGTCCTTGAATATGCCTATTCCGGTCGCAATGATAAACAGGGCTACTACTATTCCCATGTACCCGTCGAGCGGTACGGAGGTAAATTTCGAAAGAATAAGGGCAATCATGGACACTGTTGTCGCCGCGGTGTCGCTGACGCTGTCCATAACGACCGCTCCGACGGCGGTCGAGTTTATCCTCTTGCCTATGCCGCGGTTGAATACCGCCATCCAGATTTTGACTCCTATCGAAGCTATCAGCACAGCGAGCGCCGCCGCGCTGAACTGCAGGGGCACGGGGTGCATTATCTTGTCTACCGACGAGCGTATCAGCTCGCCGCCCATGATCAGGATGATAAAAGAGACTATGAGCGCGCAGACATACTCGAGCCTGCCGTGACCGAACGGGTGCTCGTCGTCGGCGGGCTTATTTGCCAGACGGAAGCTGACGAGCGTCACCGCGGACGAGCCCGCGTCCGACAGGTTGTTCGCGGCGTCCGCCGTTATGGCTATACTGCCCGTTACCGAGCCGACAATGAATTTTGCCGCGGTCAGCAGGATATTGCATATTATTCCGACAACGCCGCTTAAAACGCCGTAGCGCGAACGCACGGCGGGGTCGTCGGTCTTTTCACAGTCCTTGATAAAGAGCTTTATCAGAAGCTTTGTCATGATAACCTCCGGGGTAATATGCAGGTATGCGGATACAGGCGCCGAAATGATTTCGCGCCGCTCCTGCGGCATCGGTGCGTCGAGTCGCCGCACCCTGCAAGTTTCTTCTCTGTGTTGTGCAAATGTCGAGGGCGGCCGCATCCGCTCTTACGGTGTGCTTTTTGTTTATATGCTTTCTCCGCATTTTAATATTCCGCAGGAACGCAATGCCCTGCGGAATAATTTTATCGGTTCTGTTTTTTTACATTCTCTCCGGCACGCTTATCTTGAGCAGGGTCAGGATGTTCTTGAGAACCTCCTTGACGCACAGGCACAGATATATTCTCGCCGCGCTCAGGTTCTTGTCGTCGCAGTTGACGCGGCAGGCGTTGTAGAACTTGTGGAAGAGGGTCGCAAGGTCTATGCAGTAGCGCGTGATGCGCGCGGGGTCGTAGTTCTTCGCGGAGAGGACAATCTCGTCGGTGAGCGACGCCAAATGCCTGATTATCTCACGCTCCTCGGGCGCGATGAGCAGATCGAGCTGCTCGGGCGTGCACTCGGGGATGTCGCAGCCCTGCTCCTTGAGCTTTCTCAGTATGCTGCAAATTCTCGCGTGGGCGTACTGGCAGTAGTAAACGGGGTTCTGCGAGTTCTCGGCTATTGCGAGATCGAGGTCGAACTCCATCTGCGTCGCGGGCTCGCGGAGGTTGAAGAAGAAGCGCACCGCGTCTATCGGTATCTCTTCGAGCAGGTCAACGAGCGTTATCGCCTTGCCGGTACGCTTGGACATACGCACGACTTCGCCGTTTCTCGTCAGGCGCACGAGCTGCATGAGAACTATGTCGAGCCTGTCTCCGTCAAGACCCAGCGCGTCGAGCGCGCCCTTCATTCTCGCAACATGGCCGTGGTGGTCTGCGCCCCAGATGTCGATAGCTCTGTCGAATTTTCTTATCGCAAGCTTGTTGCGGTGATAGGCGATATCCGCCGCAAAATAGGTCGGGTTTCCGTTTTGACGGATGAGCACGTCGTCCTTGAGGCCGAGCTTGTCGATATCCTCCTGCGTCTTGCCCTGAGCCAAAAGGCGCTTTGTCTGAACCTCCGTGTTCTTATACCACAGCGCGCCGTCAAGCTCATAGGTGAGTCCCTTTTCCTTGAGCAGCTCAATGGTATCGTGAAGCTCCGTACCGTTGTGCAGGGTGCTCTCCTTGAACCAGGTGTCGTACTCTATCCTGTATTTTGAAAGTATCTCGTGCATGGAGTCGATGTTCTTCGGCAGCGCGAAATCGACGAGCGCCTTGCGGCGAACCTCCTCGCTCTCCGAAATATATCTGTCGCCGTAGACCTCGGCGAACTCCTTTGCGCGCTCGGCGATATCCTCGCCGTGGTAGCTGTCCTCGGGCAGCTCGGGCGCGTCGTCGCCCTTATATATCTGCTGATAGCGGATATCGAGCGAGAGGGCGAATTTGTCTATCTGATTGCCGGCGTCGTTTATATAGAACTCGCGGCTGACATCGTAGCCCGCAAAGTCCATGACCGCCGCGAGGCAGTCGCCCAAAGCGCCGCCGCGGGCGTTGCCCATGTGCATGGGACCCGTCGGATTGGCGGAGACGAACTCTATATTCACCTTTTCGCCCTTGCCGAAGTCGGAGCGGCCGTAGTCGTCGCCCTTTTTGCGGATATCCATGAGTATCTCCGAATAAAAGCGGTCGGAGAGTCTGAAGTTTATGAAGCCGGGGCCCGCAGACTCGCAGGATGAAAACGCGGTGCCCTCAAGGTCGATGTTCTCGGTTATGGCAGCGGCTATCAATGCGGGCGCACGTCTGAATGCTCTCGCCCACGCCATGGCCGCGTTTGTGGAGTAGTCGCCGTTTCTCCTGTCCGCCGGAACCTCGACATTGAAATCCGTAAGCTCGGCCTCGGGCAGCGTCCCCGCCGCCATCGCCTTTTCAGCGGCGTCCTTTACAAGCTCGCAGAGCTTATCCTCAACCTGTTTTACAAGCACTGACATAAATTTATCCATCCTTTCGTTGTAACCGCAGCTTCTGCGGGCAAACCGTCATTTTTACTGTCCGCTGACCGTTATCTTCAGCTCGTTCGACGACGCGAGATCCGCGTTGACGTCGATAGTGTAGTGAAGCAGCAGCTCGCCTCCGTCCTCCGTTACGGACGACTCGACTTTTTTTGCGAATATGCCGAGGAGCATATCCCCGAACGGGGTCGCATAGTGACAGACGTGGCGCTGACCGCGCTCCATCACCATCTGTGTAGTATATGCGCCGTCCCTTGTCATTGTGACAAGTCCGCCGTCCTCTATAAGCAGGGTGGTGACGCAGCCCTTGAGCTCGTCGTCGGGCTCCTCGTACGAGAGCTCGTAGCCGTTTTCGAGCAGCCGCAGAACGCCCTGAGTGTTCGTCTGCGACGAGTAGCTGTCCTCCGGCCCGGAGTGGCTGCCCTCAATGTTTATAAATACCTGTTTTTCCATTGAAAAAGCCCTTTTCTTTCATGCTTCGAGGCTTTTAAAAGCCCCTTTCTTTTGATTTTTTATAATACCACAGACATACGCCTTTCGTCAACCCGTTTTATTTGAAAACGGAAGCGTTATTTTTCCGTTGGAGCATTGCAAGTAAGTCAATATTATGGTATTATATATAAGTATGTATATTATATACTTTACTACTGAACTATATAAACTTTAAGGAGAGCAGTTATGATTGATATCCGTAACGCGATGAACGACATCTACAAGAACCTTGAGCCGACCCTCACCAAGTGCGGCTTCAGAATCACCACTCCCGCAGACATCTCCGACGGCATCCCCGTCGAGGTCACGAGCGGGCGCGCCGTCATGGATTTTTCCGGCGAAAACAAGGCGCTGCGCATTGAGCATTACGACAACAAGATAGCCCTGCTCTGGGCTCAGAAGGAGGGCGCGAACGAGACCGATTTCGCAAAAATCGCCCACTCCCTGCTCGATGTCGAAACCGCGGACAGCAAGGACGTAAAGTATATCTCGAACGAGTATGCCGAGCTTATTGAAGAGAACTTCGGCAAGAACGGAGCTGCCGAAAAGAAGAAGGTCAAGCTCCCGACCCCCGTCTCCAAGGCTGCGGCCAAGAGCGGCGAGGCCTGCTATGACGCAAACACCTTTGCAAACCGCCTGAGCGTCATCTATCCCGAGCTTCGCGAGGAATACAAAAAGAACATCGAGACCTACGGCGAGTTCCTGCCCGAGGATTTCTTCAAGAACTACGCCGCCCCCGTGATCGTCGGAGTGATAAAGGAAAACGACCCGCAGAAGATGAAGAAGCTCTTTAATCTGCTCAACGATATCTATGACGACGGCACGAACGAGATACAGAGCATAATTGCCGTGACCATACTCGGCGAGCTCAACAACGATCAGGATCTGCTCGCAAACTGCGTGGACTATATGAGCGCCGACATGATCTCCCCCGTCGTTCAGGTCAACAAGTATCTCGCGAAGTCGAAGAGCGCGAGAATGAGGCTTGAGAATCCGCCCAAGTATAAACCCAAAAAGAAAAAGAAGAAAAAGAATATGTTCTCCACCCTGGCAAATCAGTGATTAGGGGCAAGAGCTTCGGAGAAGGAGGATAAAAGCGTTGGATAACAATGAGAACATTGAGATCCTTGAAGAGAGCGCAGATAATCAGGACGAGCTTGTGCTCGACGAGGATATTGAGCTCGACAAGGATATGAATACAAAAGTCACCGAGGAATACGACGCGAGCCAGATTCAGGTTCTTGAGGGACTTGAGGCCGTTCGCAAGCGCCCCGGTATGTATATCGGCTCTACGGGTCCGCGCGGCCTGCACCACCTTGTCTATGAAATAGTCGATAACTCGATAGATGAGGCTCTTGCGGGTTTCTGCACGAATATCGACGTTGAGATTCTCCCGGGCGACGTCATAAGCGTCAAGGATAACGGACGCGGTATCCCCGTGGGAATGAACGAAAAGATGGGCATTTCAACCGTCACCGTGGTTTTGACTGTCCTGCACGCCGGCGGCAAGTTCGGCGGCAGCGGCTACAAGGTCTCCGGCGGTCTGCACGGCGTCGGCTCGTCCGTCGTCAACGCCCTCTCCGAGTGGCTTGAGGTCGAGGTGTCCCAGAACGGGCACGTCTATCGGCAGCGCTTCTCTGACGGCGGTCATCCCGACTACGACCTCAAGGAGATAGGTGAGTCCTCCGCCACGGGCACGACCATCCGCTTCAAGCCCGACCCCGAGATTTTCCGCGAGACGACGGAATATGACTTCGAGACGCTCGAGAGACATTTGCGCGAGTCCGCGTTCTTAAACGCCGGACTGTGCATAACTCTTGCGGACAGACGCGACCCCGAAAACGAAATCGAGCACACCTACTGCTACGAGGGCGGCCTTTCAAGCTTCGTAGATTATCTCACCGTGAGCCGCGGGCAGACCCCCCTGCACGAAACTCCCATCCACTTCTCCGCCATGCACGGCGACAGGAGTGCGGAGATAGCCATGCAGTACACAGACAGCTACAACGAGACCATGCTCTCGTTTGCAAATAACGTCCGCACCGTTGACGGCGGCACGCACGAGACCGGCTTCAAGACCGCTCTGACCCGCGTTTTCAACGACTACGGACGCAAGTATTCCATTCTCAAGGACGGCGACAAGAAGCTCTCCGGCGACGACGTGCGCGAGGGACTGACGGTTGTTATCAGCGTCAAGCTGACCGAGGCGCAGTTCGAGGGTCAGACCAAGGGCAAGCTCGGCAACACCGATATCACCCAGCTCGTCTCGACCACCGTCTACGAGAAGCTGATGACCTATTTCGAGGAGAATCCCGCGGTCGCAAAGGCGATTTTCTCAAAGGCTCTCGACGCTTCGCGCGCAAGAGAGGCGGCGAGAAAGGCGCGTGAATTGGCGCGCCGCAAGTCCGTTCTCGACTCGAACTCCCTGCCCGGCAAGCTTGCCGACTGCACCGAGCGCGACGCCGAGCGCACAGAGCTCTACATCGTCGAGGGAGATTCCGCAGGCGGCTCCGCAAAAGAGGGACGCGACAGACGCTTCCAGGCCATTCTTCCCCTCTGGGGCAAGATGCTCAACGTTGAAAAGGCGAGACTTGACAGAGTTATCGGCAACGAGAAGCTCATGCCCATAGTCATAGCCCTCGGCACCGGAATAGGCGACGAATTTGATATAACAAAGCTTCGCTACAACAAGATAGTCATTATGGCGGATGCCGATGTCGACGGCGCGCATATCAGAACGCTGCTTTTGACCTTCTTCTTCCGCTATATGCGCCCGCTCATAGAGCAGGGTCACGTCTATCTCGCCCAGCCCCCGCTGTTCAAGGTCAGCAAGGGCAAGAAGATAAGATATGCCTTCTCCGACGAGGAGCGCGACGAGTTCATGGCGGAGTTCGGCGGCTCGGGCAGCTGCGATATCCAGAGATACAAGGGTCTCGGCGAGATGGATGCCGAGCAGCTCTGGGAGACGACAATGGATCCCGACTTCCGCACGATGCTGCGCGTCAACGTAGAGGACGCGATGCTCGCGGACGAGACCTTCTCCATTCTTATGGGTGACAAGGTCGAGCCGCGCCGCGAGTTCATCGAAACCAATGCAAAATACGTCCAGAACCTGGACATATAACGGAAAGGAGTAGATCTCTGTGAGCTTTGACGAAGCATATAACGAACAAAAAATAATCAATGTCGAGATCAATAGAGAAGTGCGTAAATCCTTTCTGGATTACTCCATGTCGGTCATCACCTCGCGTGCTCTGCCCGATGTGCGCGACGGCTTGAAGCCCGTCCACAGACGCATACTTTACACCATGTACGAAAACGGCCTCTACCCCGATAAGCCGTACCGCAAATGCGCGGACACGGTCGGTTCGGTGCTCGGCCGCTACCATCCTCACGGCGACGCCTCCGTCTATGACGCCATGGTGCGTCTGGCGCAGGACTTCTCCATGAGATATACGCTCGTTGACGGCCACGGCAACTTCGGTTCCGTCGACGGCGACCCGCCCGCCGCCTACCGTTACACCGAGTCAAAGCTCAAAAAGCTCTCTCTCGAAATGCTGACGGATATCGACAAGGACACGGTCGATTTCGTCCCGAATTACGACGACCGACTCAAGGAGCCCACGGTGCTCCCGTCTAGATATCCGAATCTGCTTGTAAACGGCTCTGTCGGCATAGCGGTCGGCATGGCGACTAATATCCCTCCGCACAATCTGCGCGAGGTCGTAGCCGCCATGAACTGCCTGATAGATAACCCCGATGCGACGCTCGAGGAGCTCATGACTCATCTGCCCGGTCCCGATTTCCCGACCCGCGGAATAATCATGGGCAGAGCGGGCATACGCGCCGCCTACGGCACAGGCCGCGGCAAGATTATAGTCCGCGCCCGCGCCGAGATAGTCGAGACAAAGGGCGACCGCCACAAGATAGTTGTCACCGAGATACCCTACGGCGTCAACAAGGCGAAGCTCATAGAGAGCATGGCGGATCTCGTCAAGGATAAGCGCATCGAGGGCATATCCGATATCCACGACTATTCCTCGCGCTCCGGTATGCACATCGACATCACCTTGAAGCGCGACGCGAATCCGCAGGTAGTTTTGAATCAGCTCTATACCTACACTCAGCTCCAGTCTACCTTCGGCGTGATTATGCTCGCCCTCGTAAACGGCGAGCCGAAGATACTCACCCTTAAGCAGATTCTTCAGCAGTATATAGACTACCAGTGCGAGATAGTCACCCGCCGCACAAGGTACGATCTGAAAAAAGCTCAGGAGCGCGCCCATATACTCGAGGGCTTGCTCACGGCTCTCGATTTCATCGACGAGGTCATAGCCATTCTGCGCGCGTCAAAGAGCATCCCCGAGGGACGCGAGGCGCTCATGAACCGCTTCGGGCTCGACGAAGTTCAGGCGCAGGCGATAGTCCAGATGAGACTCGGCCAGCTGACCGGACTCGAGCGCATAAAGGTCGAGGACGAGATGGCTCAGCTCAAGGCGAAGATAGCCGACTTTATAGATATTCTCTCGAACGAGGAGAGGATACTCACTATAGTCCGCGAGGAGACCGGCGCCATTGCCGAGAAGTTCGGCGACGACCGCCGCACGGTCATTGAAAACGTCAGCGGCGAGGTCGATATAGAGGATCTTATCCCCGAGGAGACCTGCGTGTTCACCATGACGAACCTCGGCTATATCAAGCGTATCCCCGCCGACGCATACACGATTCAGCACCGCGGCGGCAGAGGCGTCAAGGGCATGACAAGGCGCGAGGAGGACGTGGCAAAGACCATGTTCACCTGCTCCACCCACGATTACGTCATGTTCTTTACCACCCGCGGCAGAACTTACCGTCTCAAGGGCTATGAAGTGCCCGAGGGCTCGAGAAACAGCAAGGGCATGAATATAGTCAACCTCCTGCCCCTCGAGGCAGGCGAAAAGGTGTCGGCGATGATAAGAGTGCCCGAATATGACCCCGATGCGTTCCTCTGCATGGTCACGCGCAAGGGCATTATCAAGCGCACGAGCCTCGACGCTTACCGCAACGTCCGCAAGAACGGCGTTATAGCAATTAACCTCGACGATGACGATGAGTTGGCATGGGTTCGCCTGACCTCCGGCAGCGACGACCTGCTCGTAGCCACGCGCAAGGGCATGGGTATCCGCTTCAACGAGAGCGACGCCAGACCGCTCGGCAGAACGGCAAGGGGCGTCAAGGCTATCGAGCTGCGCGAGGGCGATGAGGTTATCGGCATGGAAGTGCTCGACGAGGCCAAGACCGTCCTCACCGTCAGCAGCACGGGCTACGGCAGACGCAGCGAGCCCTCCGACTACAGACTCCAGTCGAGAGGCGGCAAGGGCACGATAAACTACCGCACCGAGACCTACGGCGACGTTGCCGCGATAGCGGTCGTTGACGAGAGCGAGGATGTTATCTTCATCTCCTCCGACGGCATAATAATCCGTATCCCCGTCTCGCAGATAAGCACATTTGCAAGACCCTCAAAGGGTGTCAGAGTCATGCGCGTGTCCGAGGGCGAAGAGCTCGTGACAGTCGCCTGCACTCCGAGCGAGGAGGATGAGGAGAAGGACGAGGACTCCGCCGACGGCGAAAATTCGTCCGCCGAAAACGGTGAAAACTCCGACTCAAATGAATAATAAGTCGGTTTTTTGTTAAAATTTTGTAAGAAGTTACAAATAACTCTTGTCATGACGGTGATTCTCTGTTATTATATTGACATGACAAGTGAAGTCATAAATAGGAAAAGGGGGTTTATAATGAACATCGCTCTCATGGCTCACGACTCTAAAAAAGAACTTATGACTCAGTTCTGTATCGCTTATTGCGGTATTCTGAGCCGCCACTCCCTCTGCGCCACCGGCACTACGGGCAAGCTCGTAGCCGAGGCAACCGGACTTGAGATTCAGCGTTTCCTCAGCGGCAGTCAGGGCGGAGACCAGCAGATAGCGTCCAGAATAGCCTGCAACGAGATAGACCTTCTGCTCATGTTCAGGGATCCGCTCACACCCAAGCCGAACGAGCCGAACGAAGCAAACCTTTTAAGACTTTGCGACGTACACAACATCCCCGTTGCCACCAATATAGCCACCGCTGAGGCTCTTATTCACAGCCTTGCCCGCGGCGACCTTGATTGGCGCGATATAGTCAACCCGAAATAAGCTCAACCCGCCCCGGCGGCATCCCCGCCGGGCGGCTTTTTAGGGAGCTTTTTTCGCTCATCCCGCCAACGGCGGGATTTAATGTTTTTATGGAAGGAACAAAAACATGGCTCTTTTTACAAAGGCCGTCAAGGGCACGCAGGATGTGCTGCCCGCGGCGAGCCATAAAAACCGCTTTCTCGAAAATACACTGCTCGATATAGCCGCCCGCTTCGGCTTCAAGGAGATACGCACTCCCGTGTTCGAGCATACGGAGCTGTTTTCCCGCGGCGTCGGAGACACCACCGATGTCGTGCAGAAGGAGATGTACACTTTTCTCGACAAAGGCGGACGCTCGATAACCCTGCGCCCCGAGGGGACTGCGGGCGCGGCGCGCGCTTTTCTTGAGCACGGGCTTTTCAACGAGCCCCTGCCGCAAAAAACCTGCTATATAACCTCGTGCTACCGCTACGAGAAGCCGCAGTCCGGCAGATACAGAGAATTTCACCAATTCGGCGTTGAGGTTTTCGGCACTCCCGCACCCGCCGCGGACGCGGAGATAATCTCCCTTGCCGCCGAGATATTCGCTTTCTTGGGCATTGAAGATTTGACGCTCGAGATAAACTCCATCGGCTGCCCGACCTGCCGTGCCGAGTACCATAAGGCTCTCAAGGCATATTTCGAGCAGTATAAGGCCGACCTTTGCGGCACCTGCCTTGACAGGCTCGAGAGAAACCCCATGCGTATTCTCGACTGCAAGAGCCCCGTCTGCTCCAAAGTCGCCGAGGGCGCGCCCGTCATGCTCGACTACCTCTGCGACGAGTGCCGCGAGCACTTTGAAAAGGTCAAGAGCTACCTCGACGCGCTGATGATAAGCTATGTCGTCAACCCGCATATCGTGCGCGGACTCGACTACTATACAAAGACCGTTTTTGAGTTCGTCTCGCATAACGAAAAGACCGACGGACTTGTCTGCGGCGGCGGCGGACGCTATGACGGGCTCATAGAGGAGCTCGGCGGTCAGCACACCCCGTCGCTCGGCTTTGCGATGGGACTTGAGAGGCTGTTAAGCGTCATTGAGGCGCAGGGCATAGAGTTGCCCGGCGACCAAAGATGCGATATATATATCGGCTCTATCGGCGACGCGGCTTCGCTCGTTGCGGCGAAGCTCTGCACCGACCTGCGCTCCGACGGAGTCAGCGCGCAGTTTGACGTTGCGGGACGCTCTGTCAAGGCTCAGATGAAGTACGCCGACAAATTGGGCGCACGCTTTACCTGCGTCATAGGCGACGACGATATCGCAAAGGGCGAAGTCACCGTCAAGAATATGGAAAACGGCGAAAAGACCGCTTTTTCAATCGAAAGCTTCAGCGACGAATTCTCGTCCGCTCTCATTCAGAGCGCGGCAAGCGCCTTTGCGGACAGCATAAGCGACGGCGATTTCGACGCTGCCGACATATCAAATCTCTTTGGAGGGCTCATGTAATGGAGAGAACTTATATTGCGGACATAAAAAACAACCTCGGCAAGCCCGTGCTCGTTCAGGGCTTCGTCGAAAACCTGCGCGACAGCAAGTATATGGCTTTCATCGTGCTCAAGGATATCAGCGGAAAAATTCAGATAACCGTTGAGAAAGAGAAGCTGCCGGAGCTCTGCCCCGTGATAGCCTCCTTGACTCAGGATTCCGTTATATCCGTCGTCGGAACCGCCGTTGAAAACGATTTCGTCAAGATGGGCGGCGTTGAGATAATCCCCGAGTCGATAACCGCGGAATCGATAGCGGACGCACTGCCGATAGTGCGCAAGGAGATTCCCGCCACGAAGAAGCGCCCCGGCGTCGAGCGCTCGAGCATAGACCAGCGAATAGACTACCGCTGGATAGATCTTCGCACCGACGAAAATCAGCTCATGTTCAAGGTTCAGACCGCCATGGTCAACGCCATGCGCGAATTCCTTATAGACCGTAATTTTATCGAGATACACACCCCCAAGCTCATCGGCGCGGCGAGCGAGAGCGGCGCGGAGGTTTTTGAGGTCAAGTATTTTGACCGCCTCGCCTATCTTGCGCAGAGCCCGCAGTTCTATAAGCAGATGGCCATGGCGAGCGGCTTTGAGCGTATATTCGAGGTAGGCCCCGTTTTCAGAGCCGAGAAGTCCTACACAAATAAGCACACCACCGAGTTCTCCGGCTTTGACCTTGAGTTTAGCTACATCACCTCCTTCAAGGATGTCATGAAGATGGAGGAGGAGCTGCTGACCTATATGCTTAAAGCGGTCAAGGAGAAGTACGGCGAGGAGATAGAGGAACTGTTCGGCAAGGAGGTTGTCGTTCCGACAACTCCGTTCCCCGTCATAAAGCTCGCCGACCTCTATGACGAGCTCGAAAAGGTGTTCGGCTACACCGTGCCCGACAGCGAAAAGGGCGACCTCACGACCGACGCCGAGCGCCTGAGCTACGATTGGGTCATGAAGAAGTACGGCCATGAGTTCCTGTTCATTACCGACTACAGCGCCGAGAAGCGTGCATTCTACCATATGCGCGACGAGAACGGCGTGCCGCAGGGCTACGACCTCATCTGGCGCGGCGTCGAGATAACCACCGGCGCGCAGCGCGAGCACAGATACGATGTGCTCAAGAGCCAGGCGCAGGAGAAGGGACTCGAGAAGGATGTTGAATTCTATCTCGAATTCTTCAAATACGGCTGCCCGCCCCACGGCGGCTTCGGAATCGGTATCGACCGCCTGACCATGCTCATGCTCGGACTGCACATCAAGGAAGCGATGTTCCTCTTCAGAGGCCCGAACAGACTCACCCCGTAACGGAAAAAGAGAAATCCCGTCGAGTTTTTCGGCGGGATAATTTTATGCTTGTGCCAAAAGAAAAGGTAAAAATTTTATGCATTCCGACCGTTCAAACGGATATATAGACGAAAGACAAAGACGGGAAGTGAAATTGATGACAGGCAGGCAGTTGGATCTGTGTATTTGCGAAATCGCCGCGGGAGACAGAGACGCTCTGAGCCGATTATATCTTGACATGAAAGATCCGATCTTTCGGTTTGCGCTGTCGTTGGTTCGCAGCAGGCAGCTCGCGGAGGATATAGAAGCGGAGACATTTCTTAATATTATGCAGTCTGCCTGCGGCTACAAGCCCGGCACAAATGCGAGGGCGTGGATTTTCGCCATAGCGCGCAACTGCTGCATGGACTGCATGAAGGAAAACGCAAGGCTTTTGACGGTAGACAGCGAGAGCCTTGATTTGCTGCCCGGTGACACGGAGGGTTTTGAGCAGACCGAAAACGCGATGCTTGCGCTGGAAGCCTTGAAAACGCTGAGCGAAACAGAGAGGCAGATAGTATCGCTGTATCTGTATTCCGGCCTGAAGCAGACGGAGATCGCCAAGGTTTTGAACCTCCCCTATTTGTCTGTCCGTTCAAAATACGGCTACGCTCTCACTAAGCTGAGGCGTTATTTCGACCGAAAAGGAGTGCATACGGATGAGGCGTAAATCAACAGAAAAATTCATGAGAGACGCAATGAGTTTTAAAGCCCCGGAGGAGGTCTGGGATAAAATCAAGGATAAGCCGATTCAAAGTGTTCGGGAAAGCAAAGCCAAGGGTCATCCGAAAAAGGTTTGGTATGCCGCGGCGGCGTGCATTGCGGCTTGCACGGTTCTCATATCCGTTTTAGCAGTCGGCAAAAGCCTGGGACTTCCCGCTTCCGATTCGACTTTGAATACCGAAAACGGCACGGAGCGAGGTGGTCAAATCGCGACGGACAGAGCGGGAGAGCCCGAAAAGAAAGTGCCAGGCGAGACTGTTTCGCAGACGGCGGAGAAAACGACAGCGGCCGTTTCCCACGGCGGCAGCGTGGCGGGTGTTTGCATCCCGACATATAAGGTCTGGAATCACAGACTTTACGGGTATGCGGGCGACAACCTCGCGCTGACGGATTCCGATTTAGGTCCGCTGCACCGCGAAAAAATAAACGGCACGGAAATCGCCGTCTATTCGCTGAAAAATATCCCCATGGAACAGAGCATAGGGGACAAGAAAAACGGTATTGTCCTGCGCTATGACTGCATATTGGACGGCATTTTTGAGCTTCGCGGAAAAAAATACGGGATAGTGAGCGAAACGGCTTATATCTGTCCCGTCCCCGAAAAGGGCGAGTATTTAGGCGAAGTCAACGGTGTGAAGTGCTATGAATTTAAAGGAAAAGCAGACGCGATACTCGTTGACCTCGGGAAATATGTATCTCCCTCCGACGGGAGCATATACGAGAGCCTGTATGTTGCGGAGCTTATAGGATAAAAGAGCATAACAAAAAGCGGGCGGCATAATCTCGGTTATGCCGCTCGCTTTAATTTTATATTGTTATTTTATCCCGTTGATGAACGAGAAGATCGCATCTATCCGCGCAATGATATCGCGTATATCATGCGCTATGCGGATAGCGGTGATGATATATGCGGGGGTGAGGTCTGCTTTTGTAATACCCGAATAGTTGCGGGTCACGGTGAAGCCGAAGTCGCGGGTCGCGTCCTTTCCGGTGACGGTCATGCGCCTGTATGCCACGGTTATTTTGTCGTAGCTCTCCGCCGAGGGAACCTTGCCCGTGAACGCTATCTCGGCGCTCTCGCCCGCCTCGAGGACTATCGGATAGGGCAGGATGAAGTTCAGCGTGCCGTTCTCCGCGGCTATCGAGGAGACAGTAATCTTATCCTTTTTCGACAGGTTTTTAACTATGACGGAGTTGCAGGAGAAGAGGCGTCTTGTGAGCGTCGGCAGGAAGGAGGAGTTCGTGCTCTTGAAGAGGACTGCTATGTCGTTCGTCGGAGCGAGGCTCTCCATGAACTGGGGATACTCCATATGAGAATAAGCGTCCTTGATGTTGTCGGTGAGCAGAAGCTCCATGAGCAGGTCATAGGTGCGGGGGTCCCACTCCGCCTGACCGTGGTAGTGGCGGTTGACTACCCATGTGCGCTCGGGCATATAGCCGGTCGAGAGGTCAACCGTTCTGTCGGGCGAGATGTTGTTCTTGCCCGTCTTGACTGCCTGCTTGTAGTCGGCGGGGAACGTCTCGCCGAAGGGCGCACACACTGCGCCGCAGGAGTATTTCATATTTACTATGCCGTCGCTGTTGTCAACGGTACCCGAGGCGAGCGGCACGCCGGAGCAGGCCTTCAGAGAGACGCTGACTCCCTTTTTCTGCTGAGCGTAGAGCGTCTCGGAGATATGCGACATAAAGCCGTTTCGGACCTTCTCGACTTTCTCTATGAGCTTTGCGTTCTTAACGGAATCGAGGCGCACGGACTTGATATATTCGTAATTCTCCGGGTCGCACATCTCCCAGAATGCGGGGATGTTTATGACGCTCGGGAGAACCATGGTCTTGAGTCCGTAGTCGGCGACGTTGTTCGCGCCGTCGGCGGGGATGATGTCCATAACAAACGAGAAGTCCGCCTCGGTGTGGAGAATGGATCTTAAAATATCGAGCGTGGTGTCAAAATTGAGCGAGATGGGCTTGTCGGTATAGAGGTCGGAGACGAGGTTGCTGCCCGCGAGAAGCGGAGTGTCAAACACCGCGCGGTCGATGTAGTTGTCGTCGGGATATTCGTACATATACACGCCCAGCAGCAGGCAGCCCTGGCTGATACTGTATACGCTGACCTTGTCGTGTCCCGTGAGGGAGCAGACCTCCGCGAGATAGTCATGGAGCTGAGCCGCGACATCCGCGTGGCTGAGTCTCCAGTCGTAGAGGAAGTTGAAAACATGGTCGTCGCCTATCTCGTCGCCGATAACCTCCATGTCGAGAAACTCCGAGCCCGTGTAGGGAACGAGGTCGAGCTGACCGTTCTTTGTGAATGCCTCAAGGCTCGTATCCTTTGCGCTGCTGAGTATGGGCACTATGTCATAGAACGAGGTGCCGTCGTCGTTCATTCTCAGCGGCTCGACAATAGAAGTTATTATCTCGCGCATCGGCTTTTCTATGCCGTCGGTGCCCTTTTGGGCTATCAGCTTAATTATACCCGTGATAAGGTCGGGGGCGTTGACTCCGAGAAGCTTTAATATCTCCTTGGTGTCGGGCGGGAAAACGCGCTTTAACGAGCCGTCCTCCTGCTTTTCGGCGAGAACCGTAGCGCCGAAGCCGGAAATCATAACAACAGGCGAGTGACCGCATGCGCACTTGGTGGCGGCCGCCGCTGTGGACGCGAATACCGAGCCGAGCATAACCGCTGCTATTAAAACGCAGAGTATTCGCTTAAACGGTTTTTTCTTCATTTTTTGTTTTCTCCTTTCGCAAAGCACTTTTGTGCAACGGATAAATTGTACATTATTTTTGCAAAAATGTAAACAATTTGTTTATGATTCTTGTAAAACATTTTCGCGCTCTTAATCTATAGACAACAAACGGAGAGGTGTGCTATAATAATCACGGAATAAAACAAGAAGCACCGAAAGGATGGTAATAACTCATGAAAAAAACTCTTAAACTGACAGCTCTTGTCATGGCAGTGGCGATACTCGTCTGCGCCTTTGCGGGCTGCACGGCGAAGCTTGACAAGCTTATTGTAGGAAAGTGGAGCGATGAGCAGAACAAGGTGACTGTCGAGTTCAAGGATGACGGCACATTCAAATTCGAATCGAGCAACCTCAATATTCTCGGTCTCTCGATAGGCACTTCCGTTTCCGGTACATACAAGGTCAATACCGAAGCCGACCCCGCAACCGTTACCGCCGCTCCCGAGATGTCCTTCGCGGGCTTCAAGGCCGGCGCGGAGATAACCTTCACCGCAGCCTATGACAAGGACAGCAAGGTGCTCAAGCTCACAAACGACAAGCTCGGCACGCTGAACCTCACTAAGGTCGAGGAGTAAAAAAACAGTCGCCGCTGCGGGAGACCGCAGAGCAAATATAATCGAAATACATAAGCTTTTTATCCCGGCCTCGTGCCGGGATTTTTTGCATAAAAACGAAAAAAGTTGTTTCTTTTTTCCAACAAGTATGCTATTATATGTACGGCAAAATTTTTATTTGGGAGAGATTCTATGAAAATTCGAAGATTTATTGCCGCTCTGCTCGCGGCGCTTATGCTCTCGGCCTTCGCGGGCTGCTCCGTAAAACAAGATACGGGCAAGGAGACACTCGGCGCAGCGGACGGAAAAACAGACGAAGCCGTGTTCGAGCAGCAGGACGAAAGTCCCGCCTCCGACGCAAACGACCCGACGAGTGATTCCGACGGCAGTACGCCTGCGCCCGACGGAAACACAGTTGCGCCCAACGGCGGCAGCCAGTCCGGAAGCGGCAAGCCCGCAGGCCAGACGCAGAAGCCGACCGCCGCGACCGCCAAGCCCGACGTAAAGAAGTCAAAATATTTCCTGGGCACCGACCTCGACGGGTGGTATCATTGGAATCAGATAGGCGAAGGCTTTCAAGGGAACACGGGGTATATCGCAATTTGGGACAAGGAATATAATTCGAGAGGCAATATAGTCAAGCAGTCCTCATATGACAGGCTCGGCGATGAAATTCGCCCCTACGGTCAATGCTTTTACGAATATTCCTATAACGGCGACGGCACGGTGAAGGAGATCCGCCGCTCCGGCTATTTCCCCGCAACCTTCCGCTATGAATACGACGCCGCCAAGAGAATAACAAAAGTTACCAAGTCAGACCCCGCCACCGGAGAAGTAACCGATACGCTGACTCTTTCATACAATAAAAGCGGGAAGCTCGCTTGTGCAGCCGGCAGCGATTGGAAGGTCCTCTCTTCATATGACGGCAGCGGTCGTCTCACAAAAAAAGAGAAGACCTACAACGGCATCGTCAAAGCGTTTACTTACGAATACAACAGCAGAAACGATGTCGTTCGCAAAACGGAGACCGGCAAATATCCCGACAGCTCGTACAAAATCGTCTACGATTATAAATATGCCGAAAACGGCGCTCTGATAAAGCTCGTTGTGCTCGACCCGGACGGTATACTGTATGAACGCGAGTACACGAACGATAAATACGGCAACCCGACCGAAATAAAAGAGACAAAGTCTCAAAACGGCAAGGTCATAAGCTCCTATGTCTACCCGTTTACATATGAGTATGCGGCGGACAGGATAACCGTTACAAGCTCGGACAGCGGCAAAAAAATATACGGATATCAGAAGAACGAGAGCATAATTACAACCGAATACAACTTTTTCTGATAAAAAGCACTTTTTATCCCGGCCTCGCGCCGGGATTTTTTCTGTGCCGTGAAAATAAAAATCAAAATCTGTATCTTTTTTTCGGGAAGTATGCTATTATGTGGATGACAGAAGAAAATAAAGGGAGGTATTTTATGAAGATTCGAAGATTTATTGCCGCAGTTCTCGCCGTCCTCGCGCTTTCAGCCTTTGCCGGCTGCAAGAAACACGACAAAGACCAAACCGACACAACGGAAAAAAACGATGAGACAGTATCCGAAGATAGCAGCGAAAGCACCGCATCTGTCGCGGATGTTAATGCCGACATAAAAAACTCCAGGTATTTTCTCGGCATCGACCTCGACGGGTGGTATCACTGGAACAAAGTCGGCGACGGATTTCAAGACGGTTCGAAGTATACTGCACTTCAGGAAAAGAAATATAACTCACGCGGAGATATAGTATCGTCCGTCGTATACGAGCCGATTTCACCCGGAAACTATCACGAAGATCGGAGGCTGTTCGCCTATTCGTATAACGGCGACGGCACGGTGAAGGAAGTCCGCTGCTCCGGCTATTTCCCCGCAACCTACCTCTACGAGTACGATGCCGCCAAGAGAATAACAAAGATAAATGCGTCGCCCGCCGACGAGGATACATACGATATGACCTTTTCGTATGACAAAAACGGGACGCTCTTAAACGTCAAGTGCAAATATTGGGATATCGTCTTTTCGTATAATAACGGCGGAAAGCTCATCAAAAAAGTGCAAACAACCTATGAGGGCTTTGTCAACACCTTTGCTTATGAGTATAACGGCAGGGGCGACGTTATTCGCAAAACCGAAAGCAACAAGTTCCCGAGCAGCTCCTTCAAGGGCGTGACCGAATACAAATACGATGAGAGAGGTGCGCTCATAAAGCTTGTCTCGACCGACTCCTACGGCTCGACGATAGAGAAAGAATACAAGAACGACGCCTACGGCAATCCAGTTGAGATCAAGGAAACGAAGACCTCAAACGGAGATTTTATCAGCTCTTATTCCTACACTTATTCATACGAATATGAGACGGCGAAGATATCGGTTACTCGCTCGGACGGCGATAAAAAAATATATGAGTATCAAAAGAACAAGAACATACTCATGCCTGAGTCGGCTGAGTTCTGAGCGTTGAATGTCGAGAATAAAGGGAGGTATTTTATGAAGATCCGAAGATTTATTGCCGCAGTTCTCGCCGTCCTCGCGCTTTCAGCCTTTGCCGGCTGCAAGAAACACGACAAAGACCAAACCGACACAACGGAAAAAAACGATGAGACAGTATCCGAAGATAGCAGCGAAAGCACCGCATCTGTCGCGGATGTTAATGCCGACATAAAAAACTCCAGGTATTTTCTCGGCATCGACCTCGACGGGTGGTATCACTGGAATCAAACATCGAGCGGTTATCAGAAAGACACGACTTATACCGCGAGCTGGACAAAGGAATATAACTCGCGCGGCGACCTCGTTTCATATATCACCTATGTCCTGATTTCCGCGGGGAACTTTTCCGCCGAAAAGAGGTCATACGGCTATACCTACAACAGCGACGGCACGGTGAAGGAAATCAGCCGCTCGGGGCATTCCCAAGGCACCTACCGCTACGAGTACGACTCGGAGAAGAGAATAACAAAAATCACCTCGGCGGAGCCCTCCGGCGAAGTGACCGCAACACTGAATTTTTTGTATGACAAGCACGGCAGACTCGCAGAAAAAAGCGATTTTTACGGGAGCACCGTCTTTTCTTACGACGGCAAGGGAAGGCTCGTCAAGAGCGAGAGAAATTCCTCAGAAGCCGCGTCCGAGAGCTTTACGGAGACGTTTACCTATAAATATAACTCCGACGGCGATATAGTGCGCCAGACATATACAGTCAAAAATCCCTTCAACACGTCTAAAATCATCACCGAATACGAATATGACGAGCGCGGCGCGCTGATAAGGCTAACAGTCAGGGATTCCTTCGGCGCCGAGACCGAAAAGGAGTACAAAAACGACGCCTACGGAAATCCCGTCGAAATAAAGGAGACCCGGTTCCAGGACGGCGAGGCGGGAAGCACCGAGGTTATCTCGTATTCATACGAATATGAGACCGCCAAGATAGCGGTCACGGGCACGGACGGCAGCAAAACAACATACGAATATCAAAAGAACAAGAGCATAGTCACACCCGAGACGGCGTAGCTTTAAGATGTTCCGAAAATTCTCCCGGCCCTGTGCCGGGATTTTTCCCGCCCGACGAAATTAAAAATCAAAATTCGCACATTTTTTATAAAAAGTGTGCTATTATATATACAATGAAGCAATCGGGAGGTATTCAATAAAAATGAGAAGATTTTTTGCAGCCGTTTTGGCGACGGCCATGCTGTTGTCATTTGCGGGATGCGCAAACAAAGACACGCAGAGCGACTCGACCGCGCCCGCCGAGGAGCAGACGACCGAGGAGAAAAGCACAGAGCCTCTGACCAACGAGGACGGCAGCCTCGTCAAGCCGAAGAACGCGGTCTCCGTCTCCGACGATGTGAAGATAAAGACCTACAGCGGCTCGTCTATAATCGAAATCGGCAACCGCGAAATGGAGCCCTACGGCAACTCATATAAAAACATGAAGTCCTACGCCGACGCGCTCAACCGCCTCAAGGCGGAGATGCCGAACACCAAGGCCTACTGCCTCATGGCGCCGACCGCTATAGAATTTTATGCGCCGAGCAAATACAACACCGGCGTATCGAAGTCGCAGTACGAGGGTATGTGCTATATCTACGAGCAGCTCAAGGATATAACGCCCGTCAATGTCTACGCCGAAATTGCGGCGCACACGGACGAATATCTCTATTTCAGAAGCGATCACCACTGGACGACCCGCGGCGCATACTACGCCTACAGAGCCTTTGCGAATGTCGCGGACTTCAAGCCCGTTGACAAGGACACCCTGCAGAGCGGCAAGCTCTCGCCGTTCCTCGGACTCTTTTATAACTACACAAAGAGTCCCGTGCTCGCAAATGACCCGGACTATGTGGAATATTTCCTTCCGCCCGTCAACACAACGGCCACAGCCTCCGATACCGACGCCGCCATGAGCGACGGCTACGGCATTCAGGTCATAAACACCGAGACGACATCCTCTAACAAATACTTAGCCTTTATAGGCGGCGACCACGGCGTTATCAAGATAACGACCGACGCTCAGAGCGACAGGAGCATTGTTGTCATAAAGGAGAGCTACGCCAACGCCTTTGTCCCGTGGCTCTGTGCAAACTACAAGACGGTCTATGTCCTCGACCCGCGTATGCTGACCGTTAAGCTCGCGGATTTCGTCAAGACCAATTCGATAGACGAGGTTCTGTTCCTCAACTATATGTTCATCCCCAGCAACCCGAAGTTTATGAATGCGCTGGAGAACATGGCATAAGCGGCAAAAAGCTTTTAAAAAAGGTCATAGTTCACGGATTAAAACGCGGATTATGACCTTTGTTTTTTTATGTACACAGTCTTTATATAAAAAGCTTGAACGGCATTTGCGGTTATGCTATAATCTTGAAAAAAGCAGGAGGAAGTTTATGAACAGCAGAAAAACAGCGGGCGCCGTCCTCGGAACTCTCGGCGGGCTGACCGCTCTGACCGCGGCTTCGGCGGAGATTTTATATAATTTCTCGATAAACACGAAATCGCCCATACATATGAGCAAGCTCAACAACCTCATTCAGAAGATGGCAAGCAAGTCCGACGGCGAGGATTCGAGCGCAAAATACAGCGGACTCACGGGCACGCCGGAAATCCGGGAATGGTACGACGAGCACGGCGAGGACGTATTTATTATGTCCGACTCTCTGCGGCTGCACGGAAGAAAGTTCGAAAATCCCGGCTCGGATTATGTTCTCGTCTGCCACGGATATACGAGCAAGGCCAGGCATATGGCGGGCTTTGTCCATAAGTTTCACTCCCTCGGCTTCAATGTTCTTGCGGTCGATGCGCGCGCCCACGGCGAAAGCGAGGGAACTAAAATCGGCATGGGCTGGCCGGAGCGCATGGACGTTATTGAGTGGATAAAGCTCATTCTCTCGTGGGACCCCGACGCGAGGATAATCCTGCACGGCGTGTCTATGGGCGCGGCGACGGTGCTCATGGCATCGGGCGAGACGCTGCCCGAAAACGTCAAGGCCGTTATCGCGGACTGCGGCTACACCTCGGAGTGGGATGAGTTCATCTGGGAGGCCGAAATGATACATATCCCGTGGTTCCCGGTGCTCAACGCAGCCTCAGCCCTCTCGAAGCTCCGCGACGGCTATGATTTCAAGCAGGCGAGCGCGCTCGAGCAGGTCAAAAAGAGCGATATTCCCACCCTGTTCATCCACGGCACGGCGGATGAGCTGGTGCCCTATAAAATGCTCGGCGAGCTGTTCTCGGCGGCGGCGTGCGAAAAGGAAAGCCTGACCGTCGAGGGAGCGGGTCACGCACTCTCGTCCTCGGTTGAACCGGAAATATATTGGAGCACGGTTGAAAGATTCATAGAAAAATATATCGGCAGCTAAAGCAATAACCACCGTCGCGGACGGTGGTTATTTTTTTGGAAACAGGCATATTAAAAGAACGGTGCTGTTTACGGAGGCATTTTCGCATATATTTTCAGCACAGCCTTTAATGACGACCTGTTTAGACTTACTTTATAAATTTATCCGCCAACTCAACTGCCTGTTTCTCCGTGAACCCGTACATCTTGACAATAATGCCGTAACCGCTCTTGTCAAACGCCGCCCATTGACAGCTGCCGCTTTCGGTTCCGAAAAAAACACTTTTATTCTCTATTTTTGACTTTTTGAGCGACGAGGTGTCTACAAAAACCGAAGATAACTTTAAACCTCCTTCGGACACATATACAGAGTAACTGCTGCCGTTGTCTCCCTCCACAGAAGCATACCCGAGCATTACCGTGTCCGTTATTCCCTGCTCCTTGTCAATTTTATAAACAAAAAAATATTCGGTTTTGCCTTCCGTTGGAAAGTTTACGAAAAAAACAGATTTCCACTCTTTTTCTGATACGGCACGAAATTCTCCCGCCAGACGGATATCGCCTAATATTGTCCCCTTATTCCAAAGGATTTCGCCTGTCAAAGCTGAATTATTATATGAATTCCTTTCGGAGTCCTCCGCCCCTCCGGGGAATAAAGTATGATATTGAGTTTTGACGGTTATGATTGCTCCCGCGGCAATCACGGCGCAAAGACAAGCTGCCGCAACAGCATATTTCCAATGCTTGGCTGCCGAGCGTTTTTCTGTAAACGAATACACGTCAGGGGTTTCAGCGGTCGGCATTTTTTCGATTTCATCCATAATAGAATCAAAATTATCCGGCACATACTGTTCTGCGGCTTCGTCTAAAAGCTTATATATGTTTTTTTTCATAACAGACCCATCCTTTCCGATTCGAGACGCAGTTTTTTGACAGCACGGTTATACATCCAAAAAACCGTTCCCTTTTTCATGTCCTTTTCTTTTGCGATTTCGGTGAGGGTCAGCCCGACAATATGTCTTAAAACAACAATGTCCAGTTCCTTGTTATCCAATGTCCGCAGCAGGTCATCTAATACTGTTTTATTCTCAAAGAGGTTCAACTTGCCGTCCTCTCCGCCGACATCGCCGATATAATCTAACGAACAGGTTCGATTACTTTTCTTTAAGATATCTAAAGTTTTATTCTTGGCGATAGACAAGATCCACGAACGGCCGTCTCCCTGCGGAATAAACGAACTGCTTTTGCTCCAGATCGTGATAAAAGTATCCTGCATAACATCTTCGGCAATCGAAGGATTTCCGCAGAAATGCAATGCATAATAATACACAGGCTTTCTCATCTCTTTGTAAAGCTCCTCAAAAGCCGCATTATCTCCGTGAGCTGTTTTTACAATTAAATAATTGATGCTGTTTTTGGGCATATCTTCACCTCCCTACATTATAGAAACGATTGAGAATCGGTTTGTATTGGTTATCTGTTAAAAATTTTGCACACCGACCAAAAGAAAATCCCGACCGGTTAAGGTCGGGATTTTCTTTGTATAAAACGGGGGCAAGAAGATGGTAGGTGTCTGATTTATTCGGCCTGCTTCGAGTATTTCTTGAGATAGATAACTCTCATGAGCAGGCACTCGATGGGATTTATCGGCTTGCACTTACCGAAGAGACCGGAGCCTATGTAGGTAAGGCAGCTCTTTTCTGCGATCATCTCGACCGCACCTGCGTTGCTCTCGTTCGAGCCGCAGCAGAGCGCGCCGCCGTCCTTGACGAGAACGCAGTGGCGACCCTTGAGCGCTCTGACTACCTTCTTGGGGGAGTTCTTGGCGCATTTGAGGCTCGTGCCGATTATCTGGGCGCTGTCGTCAAGCTGCGGCCTGACGGTCTTGCCCATGGCGGCGACTGCGAGCACCTCGGGAGCCTGAGAATAGAGAATAGCATTGATATCCTCGCGTGAAGCATATATGGCGCGATGGAGGTCTGCCGTCGGAATCTCTCCCTCGCCGCTGACCGCCGAGGTCACGGGGTCTACGGTGACGGTGTGCTCCTTATCGCCGGGAGCATAGAATACTATCTTTCCGCTTGCGTCTCTATACGAGTTATTATAACAGGTTTCGTCATGCTTGACAATAGTTTTTCCGTGTTTTTGTGCCCAGGAAACACACATTTCGCTCAAGTCGGCAATTTTTTCTCCGAACTTTCTGTCGAAAAGGTCGAGAACATAAAGCGCGCTCTCGCGCTCGAGCGTGGCGGCGACGTTGAACGCCTCCTCGCTGTCCTTGCCGTAGCAGACGGCTCCGTGGTGCGCCATGATAACAGCCTTGCTGTCCATATCGGCGGCAACTGCGGCAGCGACGCCCTTTTTGAGCTTCTTCGTGCCGGGCAGACCGTAAGAGCCGAGCATGACTCTGGCGCCTATAACCTTGCGTCCCTTCTCGGTCAGCGAGGGAATTCCCTGCGTTGTTGCGCTGATTATGGACGCAAACTTCTGATGGGTGTGAATGACGAAGCCCGCGTCGGGATGGGCCTTGTAGACCTCGGCGTGAACGCCCTTTTCGGAGGAGGGCTTGACGCTGCCCTCGTAGCTCAGAGTGTCGATTTTTACCTCAACAATGTCGTCGGGGGTCAGTCCGTCGTAGGGCTTTCCGCTCGGGGTGATGACGAAGCTGTTTTCGTCAACGCGGCAGCTGACGTTGCCCCAGGTTCTTGCGATAAGACCGGTCTCGACAAGGCGCAGACCCGCTGCGATAACTTCTTTTTTTGCCTGTAAAATATCCATGAAAACCGTCCTTTCGGGAAAAAGATTTAAATTGTGCCGGTGAACAATTTTGTACTACAGTTCAATTATAACACAAGCAGACCAAATGTCAACAATTTACTTCTCGGGTTCGCTCTCTTCTTTTGACTCTTTTTCGGGCTCTTTTTCGCCCTCGGAGCCGTCCGCCGTCGGAGCCGGAGCGTCCTGCGCCGCCGCCTTTTTCGAGCTGCGCCAGATGTGTATAACTCCGTCGTCGTTGAGAACCTTGAGCACGGTTATCATTATAGGCATAATAAATATTCCGATAAAGCCGAACAGCTGAACGCCGATATACATACCCATTATGCTGACTATCGCCGGGATGCCGAGGTTGTTTGCGACTATCTTCGGCTCGATTATCTGACGTATGACGGTTATGCAGGCATATATGACGAGCAGTCCGATACCGAGACCGTAGCTCTTATTTATCAGCGAGAACACCGCCCACGGTATAACGACCGTTCCCGTGCCGAGCACGGGCAGAATATCGACTATTGCGGTGATTATTGCAATAATAAATATATATCCGCTCTTGTAGACGCCTATAATTTTGAGCACGCCCAGACCTATCAGCATTTCGAAAAAGGTGACGAGCATTATAAGCGCATAGGACTTGACGAGCTTGCCCATGGAGGAGACCACTATCTTCTTTGTCTTTGAGAGCGTTCTGCGCTTCTGCGGGGTCAGCTGATTCTTGATAAAGCCGACTATGCCGTCATATCCGGCGGTCATAAAGCAGGCCGCGATAATAAACAGGAGCATACCGACCAAGATGCTCGGTATCTGCTTTGCGGTTGACCAAACGCCGCTGAGCGAGGGCTTGAGAAGTGACAGGAGATTTATACCCGCGCTGCTCTCGCCGTTCTGCGTGCGCAGAGCCGCCCGCTCCTCCGATGAGAGCAGGAGCTTGTCGGACAGCGATTTTATCGCTTCCTCCGCGGAGCTCTTGAGTCCTCCGGGCAGGCGCTCGGCGAGGCGGTAGAGTGACTCCTCCCAGCCCTTTACGTAGTCCGGAAGCTTCTTGAGCCATTCGCCGAGAGTCGAAGCGAGGCCCTTTGCCTCTGCCACGACCCTTGCACCCGTCAGGGCGATCAAGGTTGCCAGCAGCGCGATTATCAGCAGAACCGCAATAACGGAGACTATTCCTTTTTTGATATGCGTCTTTTTCGAGAGGAAGTTTGTCGGGCGCTGCAGCGCGACTGCGAGGACAAAAGCGAATATGAACGGCGCGACAGTCCAGAACGCATATTTCATAAACAGATAAAACGCACCGAGCACGAGCGCGATATACGCGACGTTTATCAGCACGGCTCTTCTTCTTTCAACAGTTTCCGGAGACATTTTCTGCACCTCTTCTTTCAACGGTCTTTATTTCTGTTTACGGTTTCAAGGCGGCATAATACATCATATATATTATACTATTTTGCCTTAAAACTCAATGAGTTTGAAAAATACTTCACAAAAAAGTAAAAAAGTTTTCTTTTGAGACTTTATCGCTGCCCGCCTTTGTGATAAAATAGTAAAAAAATAACAGTGGGGAGAAAGTTGCCATGTATATAGCTATAATGGGCTACGGCGTTGTCGGAAGCGGCGTTGCCGAGGTCATCAACAAAAATCACGACAGTATAGTAAGAAAGAGCACTCAGTCCGAGCTCGAGATAAAATACATCCTCGACCTCAAGGACTTCCCCGGAGACCCCAACGAGAAGCTCTTTATAAAAGATTTCAACATCATCCTCAACGACCCCGAGGTTAAGGTCGTCGTCGAGACAATGGGCGGCCTTCATCCGGCATACGAGTTTGTCTCCGCCTGCCTCAAGGCGGGCAAGAGCGTCGTCACCTCGAATAAAGAGCTTGTCGCCGCCAAGGGCTGCGAGCTGCTGAAATATGCCGCGCAGCACAACGTGAACTTCCTGTTTGAGGCGTCGGTCGGCGGCGGTATTCCGATAATCAGACCGATAAGCCAGTGCCTCGCCGCAAATGAGATAGACGAATTCGCCGGCATATTAAACGGCACGACAAACTTCATTCTCACCAAGATGATAAACGACAATATGGCGTTTGAGGACGCGCTCAAGCTCGCGCAGGATAACGGCTACGCCGAGCGCGACCCCTCCGCCGATATTCTCGGCTTCGACGCGTGCCGCAAGGTCTGCATACTCGCCTCGCTCTGCTTCGGCAAGCACGTCTATCCCGAGCAGGTGCATACCGAGGGCATAACCGAGATAACCCTTGAGGACGTTGACTACGCCAAGGATTGGGGCGGAGTCATAAAACTGCTCGGCAGGGCGCGCAAGAGCGAGGACGGCAAGCACATCTATGCGATAGTCAGCCCCGCATTTGTCAATCATCACAGCCAGCTCGCAAGCGTCGACGATGTTTTCAACGCTATTCTCGTGCGCGGCGACGCGATAGGCGACGTCGTATTCTACGGCAGAGGCGCTGGCAAGCTGCCCACCGCGAGCGCGGTCGTCGGCGATGTCATTGACTGCGCACGCCATGAGAACAAGCAGAAATTCTTCGGCTGGGCGGACAGCGAGGAGGGCTATGTAGCCGACTACCTCGATATGCCCACTGCGCTCTACGTCAGGGGACGCGCTCAGCAAAAGCAGCAGGTCATCTCCTCGGCGGAGAAAACCTTCGGCGAAATAAAGCTCTTAAAGCGCGCCGGTGCGCCGGAGGACGAGTTCGCCTTTGTAACTCCCGCCGCCTCGGAGCGCGAGCTTCGCACGAAGCTCGAAACCCTGCTCGGCGCGGAGATTATTTCGACAATCAGAGTTACGGATTATTGATAAAAAATTCAAGCGGGACTGTCTTATGGGCAGCCCCGTTTTTTATGGGCGGGGATATTCGCTTGCGGCAGACGGCGCACACGGGCGAGTCTCGGCCCGCCGTTATTTCTCCCGTTAAATAAAGTAAAAATCCGCCGTATCGGTCACACGGCGGATAATTTTATTATATGAGTTTAGCTTATACTCCGAACTGGCTGGCATAAAGCTCTCGGTAGAAGCCGTTTGCCGCAAGGAGCTGTTCGTGCGTGCCCTGCTCGACTATAGTGCCGTCGTTCATAACGAGGATAACGTCGGCGTCGCGTATGGTCGAGAGTCTGTGGGCTATGACGAAGCTCGTTCGGCCGTTCATCAGCGCGTTCATCGCCTTTTGGATGTGCACCTCCGTGCGCGTGTCAACGGAGCTCGTCGCCTCGTCGAGTATGAGCACGGACGGATTTGCGAGAATCGCGCGGGCTATAGTCAGAAGCTGACGCTGACCTTGCGAGATATTTTCGCCGTTCTCCTCGAGCATGGTCTCATACCCGTCGGGCAGAGTGCTTATGAAGTGGTGAACCCTTGCGGCCTTCGCCGCGCCTATGACCTCCTCGCGCGAGCAGCCCTTGCGCCCGTAGGCGATATTCTCCATTATCGTGCCCTCAAACAGCCATGTGTCCTGGAGCACCATGCCGAATACGCTGCGCAGATTTTCGCGCGGGATAGAGCGGATATCGTGCCCGTCGAGAAGAATTTCGCCTCGGTTTACGTCATAGAAGCGCATGAGCAGGTTGACAAATGTGGTCTTGCCCGCTCCCGTCGGCCCCACTATCGCAACGAGCTGACCCGGCTCGACTTTAAGATTCATATTTTCGATAAGCGGCGCGTCGGGGGAATAGCTAAAGCAGACATCCCTGAACTCGACCTCGCCGCGGGGCTCTTCAATGCGCGTATCGTAGCAGTCCGCGCACTCGTCGGGCTCGTCTAGCAGCTTGAATACGCGCTCCGCACTCGCGAGGGAGGACTGAAGGTTGTTTGCAATATTGCCTATGCTGACAAGCGGCTGCATGAAGAGCTTCGAATAGGTAAAGAAGGTCGTTATGTCGCCGAGCGTGAACGTGCCCTTCAGGACATAGACGCTGCCTATGACGCAGATGAGCACATAGGCTATGTTGCTGACAAAGTTCATTATCGGACCGATTATACCGGAGATGAACTGCGCCTTGTAGCCGGCCTTTGCGAGGCTGACGTTGATATCGTCGAACTCGTCTATCGCCTGCTTTTCGTGGTCAAAGACCTTTATGAGCGTATGGCCGGTGTACATCTCCTCGATGTGTCCGTTTATGTTGCCCGTCTCGTCCCACTGGCGGCGGAAATAGCGCTTTGAGCGCTTCGAGATGAGCGAAATTACAAGCAGGCTCGGCGGTAAAACGGAGAGCGTGATGAGGGTCAGCTGCCAGCTGACATAGAACATCAGCGCGAGCATTCCGAGAAAGCTTACCGCGGAGGTTATTATCTGAATGAGGTTGTTTTGCAGGGTGTTGCTGATATTGTCGATATCGTTCATCATCTTGCTGAGGATATCGCCCTTTGAGTGCGAGTCGATATAGCTCAGCGGCAGGTGGGTGAGCTTATCGTTGACCCTGTCGCGCAAATCGCGCACGACGGACTGAGTTATGCCCGCCATGACATAGTGCTGAATATAGCTCAGCAGCGCGCTCAGGCCGTAGATGCCGAGAATGGTCAGAAGGATTTTCTGTATCTTCGAAAAATCGAGGCTGCCGCCCGAAAGCTTGACATCCGCCTGCTCCTTTATCGCGTCAACTATGTCGCCGAGGAACAGCGGCCCCGTGACGGTCAGCACCGTGCCGATAACGCCCGCTATGAGCACGACTGTCAGGCCGGGGACAAAGGGCTTGAGCAGCGGCGTAAAGCGCGAGACGGCCCCCTTGAAATTCTTCGGCTTCTCACCGGGACGGCGGTTTTCGCCGGAATATTCTTTATATTTTCTTCTCGCCGATGACGTGCGCTTTCTTTTCAGAGGTGATTTTCTGCTCATGCGAGTTCCTCCTTTGAAAGCTGAGATTGTGCTATTTCGCGGTAGACCGTGCAGGTTTCGAGCAGCTCGCGGTGAGTGCCTATGCCCGCAACCTTGCCCTCATCGAGCACGATTATGCGGCTCGCGTCGATTATCGTTCCGACTCTCTGGGCTACGATTATCTTCGTTATATCCGGCATCCGCTCGCGCAGAGCCCTGCGGAGCTTCGCGTCGGTAGAGAAGTCGAGAGCCGAAAAGCTGTCGTCGAAAACATATATTTCGGCCTTTCTTATCAGCACTCGCGCTATTGCAAGCCGCTGACGCTGACCGCCCGAGAGGTTTTTGCCGTTTTGCGAAAGCTCGCTGTCGAGTCCGTCCGGCATAGCTCTGACGAAGTCGGCGGCCTGGGCGGTCTCGAGCGCCTCCCACATCTCCTCCTCCGTGGCGTCGGGCTTGCCCATGCGCAGATTGTCGGCAACGGTGCCGCTGAACAAAAACGCGCTCTGCGGGATGAAGCCTATCTTTTCGTGGAGCGTCTGCATGGACATATTCTTTATCTCCACGCCGTCAATCAAGATCCTGCCGCCCGAGACATCGTAGAATCGGGGTATCAGGTTGACGAGCGTCGATTTTCCCGAGCCCGTCGAGCCGATAACGGCAGTAGTCTCGCCCGGCATGGTCTTAAACGAGATGCGCGAGAGTATCGGCGAATCCGCGCCCGGATAGCTGAAGCTCACGCAGTCAAATTCAAGCTCGCTGCGGCGCTCGGTGTCGGGGGTTATCGGGTGCTCCGTCTCCTTTATCATCGGAACCAAGTCGAGCACCTCGTTGATTCTCTTTGCCGATATCTCGGCCTTCGGAAGCATGACAAACAGCGATGCCGCCATGGAGACTGCGTAGATTATCATTATCATATAAACCATGAACGCCTGGAGATCGCCGACGGTGTTGGATATCTGCGCGCTGTCCGCAACGGCGTCGAGCGCGTCTATCTGGTCGGCGGCCATCTTCAGCAGAATCGCAACCAAGGCGTAGCAGAGAAGCGTTGCGAGCGGGATAAGAAACGCGAAGATGCGGTTTATCTTGAGCATGAGCCCCGTCAAATCGTAATTCGCCTTGCGGAATCGCCCGTCCTCATACTCGGAGCGGTTGAAGGCACGGATGACGCGGATACCGCTGAGCTTTTCGCGCAGGATTAGGTTCAGGCGGTCGGTCTTTTTCTGCGCCTTGTCGAACATGGGCATGACCTGCTTTGCGACAAAGAGCGCTATGACGAGAATTATCGGAATGGCTATGAACATGACTGTCGAGAGGCGCTTGTTCAGCGTGAACGCCATAACAGCGCCGCCGACCATGACTATAGGCGCGCTGATAATAATGCGTATCATCATCAGCACCATGTCCTGTATCTGGCGGATATCGTTCGTCGTTCGGGTTATCAGCGAGGGCGTTCCTATCTTGTCGATATCGCACTGGCTCAGCGACTCGACCTTGACGAATATCGCGCGGCGAAGCGAGAGCCCGAAGCAGGCGGAGACCTTCGACGAATAGTAGCTGCCCGCAACAGCCGCTCCTATCGCTATGGCGGAGAGCGCGGCCATGGCGCCGCCCAAAAGCCGAACGAGGCCTATGCGCCCGTCGTCGATGCCGGTGTTTATCATCATAGCCATCATCGCGGGCAAAATGAGCTGCATGAGGTTATTAAACAGCGAGAAAAACAGCGCCGCCACAGTAGCTCCCATATACGGTTTTAAGAATTTAACTATCTTAGTCACTGGCAGGGATACCTCCGTCCGTCAAAAAAAGGGACATACTTATAGCTTATTTTATCATTTAAATATGAACGGTTCAATAACTTTGGTAAACTTTGGGCGACAAATTGAATATATATTGCACGGACTCAATAAAAAGGGGCGAAAATATGGACTTGTATTCTATGAGCGCCGCAGAAGCGGTTGAAAAGCTCGGCAGCGAGGCGGACAGGGGCTTGAGCTCCCGCGAGGCGGAGAAGAGGCTCGGCAGGGACGGCGAAAACCTGCTGCGCGGCAAAAAGAAGAAGAGCCTTGCGGCGGAGTTTTTCGAGCAGTTCAAGGACTTCACGGTAATAGTTCTGCTCATAGCGAGCGGCGTGTCGTTTGCAACCTCCTTTCTGGAGGAGCGCGGTGACTTCGCCGACCCGATAATGATACTGATAATAGTTATATTGAACGCCGCCGTCGGAGTTATCCAGCAGAGGCGTGCGGAGCATTCGCTCGAGGCGCTCAAAAATATGTCCGCGCCGACCGCCGCGGTCATAAGAGACGGCAAGGAGACTATAATTCCCGCGTCGAAGCTCGTTCGGGGGGACATTATAGAAGTGCGGGCGGGTGATTTAGTCCCCGCGGACGCGCGGCTGATAACCTCACACTCCCTCTTTGCGCAGGAGAGCGCACTGACGGGAGAGTCCGTGCCGTGCGAAAAGGACGCGAGGGCGGCAGTCAAAAAGGGCAGCGAGCAGGCGGAAATAAAAAATATGATATTCTCGTCTACCGTCATAACCGCGGGTCACGCCCGAGCCGTAGTGACCGAGACGGGCATGGACACGGCGGTAGGAAAAATAGCGCATCTTCTCAACACCGAGGATGAACCGACAACGCCTCTTCAAATAAAGCTCGCAAAGATAGGCAAGGCGCTCGGCATAGGCGCGCTCTCGGTCTGTGCGCTGATATTCATGCTGAGCATACTGCGCGGCATGGGCGTGCTCAGCGCGTTCATGCTCTCCGTAAGTCTCGCCGTCGCGGCGATACCGGAGGGGCTTCCGGCGGTGGTCACGGTAGTTCTCTCGCTCGGCGTGCAGAGGATGGCGAAGAGCAACGCCGTCATACGCCGCCTGCCCGCAGTCGAGACGCTCGGCGCGGCTACATATATCTGCTCCGACAAGACGGGGACGCTGACGCAGAATAAGATGACCGTCACCGCCGCCTGCTCTGCGTCGGGCGAAATCCCGCTGACGGGAGACGCGGCGAAAAAGCTTTTTGCTCTCGCCGCGCTCTGCTGCGACGCAAAGCATACGGGCAAGGGCGAGGTCTCCGGCGAGCCGACGGAGGCGGCGATAGTCGCGGCGGCAGAGAGGTCGGGCACGGACACCGAAAAGCTCCGCCGAAAAATGCCGCGAACAGACGAAGTCCCGTTCTCGTCCGAGCGAAAAATGATGTCTGTCGCAATAAAAGACGGGGATAAAACAATAACAGTCGCAAAAGGTGCGCCCGACGTGCTGATAAAGCACTGCACCGACATAATATTAAACGGCAGGAAAATCCCCATGACTTCGGCTCTGCGCGAAAAAATACTGCGCCTTAATTCCTCGCTCGCCGACCGCGCGCTCAGAGTAATAGCGGTTGCGGCGGGCGATACGAAAAACGGAAAACCCGACGAGACAGGTCTTGCCTTCTGCGGGCTCATAGGCATGGAGGACCCGCCGCGCAAGGAGGCATATGAGGCGGTAAAAACCTGCCGCCGCGCGGGTATAACTCCGGTCATGATAACCGGGGATCACGCGGGAACGGCCTGCGCCACGGCAAAAAAGCTCGGCATACTCTCGCGCTCCGGCGAATGCCTCACGGGGGCGCAGATAGACAAAATGGGCGAAAACGAGTTCGCTCAAGCCGTGCGCACCTGCCGCGTATATGCGCGGGTAACGCCCGAGCACAAGGTGCGGATAGTCAAGGCTCTGCGCGCCCACGGCGAGATAGTCGCCATGACAGGCGACGGGGTAAACGACGCGCCCGCCCTCAAGGCCGCCGACATCGGCTGCGCCATGGGCAAGGGCGGCACGCAGGTGGCGCAGAACGCCGCCGACATGATTCTGACCGACGACAATTTCGCAACTATAGTCAAGGCAGTCGCCGGGGGGCGCGGGATATACGACAACATCCGCCGCGCGATACACTATCTGCTCGGCTGCAATATCGGCGAGATACTCTGCGTCTTTGCGGCGACGCTCTTCGGAATGCCCGCGCCGCTTCTGCCGATACAGCTCCTCTTTATAAATCTCGTCACCGACTCGCTCCCCGCCCTCGCGCTCGGCGCGGAGATGCCCGACAGCCGCGTTATGCAGCGTCCCCCGCGCGACAGCGCCAAGAGCTTTTTTGCCGACCGCACGGGACTCGACATAGCCCTCGAGGGAATGCTGATAGGCGCGCTGAGCCTGTTTGCGTTCGTCGCGGGCAACTCGCTGTTCAAAAACTCCTGCGTCGAGCTCGGACGCACCATGGCTTTCGCCGCGCAGAGTCTCTGCGAGATAGCTCACTCGTTCAATATGCGCTCGCGCCGCTCGGTTTTCAGCATCGGCATCTTCTCGAACCGAAAGCTCACCGTCTGTGCGGCTCTGTGCGCCGCACTCCAGCTGACAGTCATGACCGTCCCGCCGCTCGCGGCGCTGTTTAACGTGTCAGCACTCACCCCCGCCGAATGGCTGACGGTAGCTGCCCTCGCCATTTCCCCCATAGCGTTCTCTGAGCTCGGGAAGGCAGTCGGAGGGAAACGGGAAACGGAGTAAGTAAAAAAACAGGTGCGCGGCAATTTCTTCAAGCGGGGAAACTGTTGCGAAATCACAAAGCTCATATAAATCGGGCGTTGAGGGAATGTCGTCATCAATACACCGTAGGGGAGGATATTACGCCCCTGCACGGTTAGGTCAATTTGCAATATTAAAATTGTTTGCCTGACGGTGCTTTCTCCCCCGCAGATCCCGATTTGCAGAGCACATAACCTTAGCATTGCGCACACTCTCCGCAACGGCGAAAGCGCGGCGAGACACTGCAAGTCTATGGAAAATTGCCGCGGGACGTGATATAATCGGGATGTAAAAGCATTTTGACACGGGAAAAGTGCGGATGTCAAACAGGTTTGATAGACAGGAGAGCGTTTTCGGCGTAAGCTGAAAGCGAAAAAAGGAGGCGCGGCAGATGGATATCGGAAAGAAACTCAGGGACGCGAGAAACGCGGCGGGACTGACTCAGGAGAGCGCGGCGGAGTCTCTCGGCGTGAGCCGTCAAAGCGTATCGAATTGGGAGACGGGCAAGACCTATCCCGATATAGTGAGCGTCATAGAAATGAGCGGCCTCTATTCCGTCAGCCTCGACTGCCTGCTGAAGGAGGAAAGACCCGTGTCAAACGATCTTAACTATCTCAACTATCTCGAAGAGAGCACAAACACCGTCAAGAGCCGCCGCAGACTCGGAAAGCTCGTGCTCGTCGCCGCATATCTCGTCATATGGGCGGTGTCGGTCGCGTTCTTTTGGCTCGCCGTCTCCGGGTCGGACGCGGGCGCGTATGCCGTGCTCGTTATCTGGGGCGCAATCCCGCTGACCACATTCGTCATCTCCCTGCTCATCGGCGCAAACGGCTATTGGGGGAGAAAAAAATGGTGGGCTGTGCCTATCCTTTCTCTTATGTACACTCTAATTCCGTTTCTGACCTTCACCCTCGCCAACGCCGCTTCGACGGGCATTTCCGCAGGCGACATAGCGATGCACCTCGACGATCTCATCACCCTGCCCATAGGCGCGGCCGTCTCCGCCGTCGGTCTTGCTGTAGGCACGGGCATAGAGAAGCTCCGGGCGCGCAAAAAGCGCGAGGATTAAACCGCCGCCTCGGAATATGTAAAAATAAAGTTTTTTGCCGAAGTCGACAGAGACTCCGGCTCTTTTTATCTTGAGGAAAGGATGAAAGAATGTTATACTTGGAACAAAGGGGGGTGAAGATATGCGCAGCGAAAAAGAGATGCTCGATTTAATTATCCGCACCGCCCGAGAGGATGAGCGGATAATCGCCGCATATCTCGAGGGCTCTCGGGTCGACCCGAACGCTCAAAAAGATATTTTCCGGGACTACGACGTTGAATATATAGTCAGGGACACGGCGCCCTTTATCGCAGACAAATCATGGATAGACCGCTTCGGCGAGCGGCTGTTCATGCAATATCCCGACGACTGTCCGTTTGAGAAGTCAGATACAAAAAACTGCTACGGCTGGCTCATTCGGTTTTCGGACGGCAACAGGCTCGACCTCCATGTCTGCACGCCGGAGCACGCGCTGAAAAATATTGACATCTGCCGCGTGCTTGTTGACAAAGAGAATATTATCCCGCAGGATATCGGCAAGGATACGACTGTTTTCAATGTGAAAAATCCGACGCAGGCGGAGTTCTCCGCCGTGTGCAACGAGTTTTGGTGGTGCCTCGACAATGTTGCAAAGGGCTTGTGGCGCGGCGAGCTGAGCTATACGCTCGAAACGATGGATTTCAACATCCGTCCGCAGCTGCGGCAGATGCTCGACTGGCTCACGGGCGCGGAAAACGGATTCACGATAAGCACCGGGAAATCGTCAAAATATATGGCGCGCTTCCTGCCCGAGGAGATATGCTCCCGTTATCTTTCGACATATTGCGCCGCACGGGCGAATGAAATATGGGACGCGGTCGGCGTGATGACCGAGCTCTTTGACGAGACCGCGCGAAAAACCTCCGCCATGCTCGATTATTGCTATAACGAACGCGAGGCGGCTGCCTGCATCGGCTATCTCGATCATGTGAGAAGCCTGCCGCAGGACGCTTCCGAGATATACTGAAAGGAAAACGCAATGAGAAGATTTCTGAAATTTTTTGCCCGTCTCTCAGCTCTTTTGCTCGGGCTTTCGCTGTGCATCTCGCCGCTCAAGGGCTTTGCCGCTTATAATTTTGAATACGAGCAGACGGTCGGCAATCCGCTGAAGGGCTTCATGCCGTTTTACAGCCCCGACGGAGCGGACGACAGCGTGCCCTACAGCATGGAGTGGTTCTATATCCCGCTCTCCGCGCTCATCTCGGACAGCGGCGAATACACCGTCCGCGAGGGGCTCGAGCCGTATCTCGAGGCGATATCGGCGCGCGGGAATCAGGCGGTTTTCAGAGTCTATCTCGACTATCCCGGATCAGGCATCGGCGAAAAGGCCGTGCCGCGGTTCATATGGGATATGGGTATAAAAAAGGAGCGCTACGACGAATACGGCGGAGGCTTTTGTCCCGACTATTCGGACGGCAGGCTCATTGATATTCTCTGCGATTTTGTGCGCGAGCTGGCGCGCGAATACGACGGCGACCGCCGCATAGCCTATATCACAACGGGGCTTCTCGGTCACTGGGGCGAGTGGCACGTCTGCCTGCCGGAGCTTGAGGCGACAAATGAGCAGAAAGCAAAAATAATTTCTGCGTTTGCGCAGAGCTTTAAAGTTACGCGCATTCTGACCCGCTATCCCGGCACCCCCGGCACTACGCGAAAGGGAAATGTCGGCTTCCACGACGATTCGTTCACCCATTCGACGCTCTATGACGAAAGCTGGCACTTCATGGCTAAAATGAAAAAGGCGCGGCAGACGGGCGTATGGAAAAATCAGCCGATCGGCGGCGAGTTTCGCCCGGAGGGTCAGGCGGCGTTTTTGTCGGGCGCGCCGCTCGACGGCTATCGGGACTACTCCGAGTGTGTCAACGCGACTCACTGCTCGTGGCTTATGGCGGACGGGGCGTTCACGGGTAAGCTCGACGCAAGCGAGGTTGAGCGCGCCAAGGCTGCATCGGCGGCTCTCGGCTATGATTTTACGGTAACGGGCGCCAAAATTATGAGAATTTTCGGAAAGCTTTACGCTTTCGTCACGATAAAGAACACGGGCGTCGCACCGATATACTATGACCTCGGCGTGTCTCTCGGCGTGGGAGACGAAAAAAACACCCTGTGGACAGAGGTTCAAAATCAGAGGCTCTGCCGCCTTATGCCCGGAAAGAGCGCGGTATTCTCGGCGCATATAGACGACATAGACGACGGGCAGTCGCTCTTTGTCCGCATAGAAAAGCCGCTCGAGAACGGCAAGCCGATACGTTTTTCAAATCAGTCCCGATTGCAGCGCGCCGACGGATCGCTCGAGCTCGGGAACATGATGAGGTTTTGATATGGAGAAAAAATACAAGGTCTTTTATCAGGGCTCGCTCTACGGTCACTTCGGTCGTGACCGCGCGGGAAAGGAAATCGAAATCGATAAAAGCTTTCTTTGGGGAGGCGAAAGCTGGCTCGTGCCGTCTGTCTATGTTTGCGGCAAGGGGCTTGTTGCGGACATTCTCAAAAGTGTGAGCGTCGAGGATTTTCGCGCGTTCGCCGAAAAATTCGGATTGGACGAAGCCGACGATCCCGAGAATTTTTCGCCGCAGCGCTTGGCGAAAGCAGAGGCGGAAAATCCGCTCGGAGGCGGAATTTATGTCACGGCGAAGATAAACGGCAGGGAGTCGTCCATGGAGTTTTCAAGCTCCGACTGTTGGAATCCGCTCTTCCCCGACGGCGGCGACTCGGAAAAGCTGCTCGAAAAATACGGCCTTGACAAGTCGTTTTGTTGGCAGATAACGCGCGTCAGCATACCCTGGCGCAGCAGAAAGCCGAAAAAGATATGCTCACTCTCCCTGCGCCTTCGCGCCGACAGGCTTCGCGTTTCCGAAGTGCATTTCAAAGCGGAACGCCCCGGCGACAGGACGGAGTTCACAAACCCCGCGACGGGGAAAACGCACATACTTACAGTGACGGATATCAAACGGCAGAGCTTGGCGCAGTTTCCGCATATCGGAAAGGACGAGCCAAAATTCTTTACGCTTCTCCGCGTCGACATCTCGCCGGAAATATCAAAAGACGCGCTGCTTATAACGGACTGCGCCGAGGGAGACAGAACGCACAAAGGGGCGCTGCCGAGAAACACATCGGCCATAGGCATTATCGGCGGCGCGGACGGCCCGACCGTCATCATCTCCGAGTACGAGAGCGGACACACGGCCTGCTCGTCCATGCACTTTGAGCCGGAATATGAGCCGGATTGGTGCATGACGTTTTACGACAAGCCGCGAGAGGACATCGAAGTTGAGCTGATATAGCACTCATATACCGCCGAAAGGCTCGGGATAATATTCCGGCTGCCTTTGGCGGAGTATTCGCAAGACATAAAAAGCGACCTATGAGCAATAGGCCGTTTTTTTGTTATAGGGGTCATAAAAGTGCTCCTTTATATCTGTTTGATAAATCGGGAGTTGTGCAGGGGGTAAAGCTGCCGTCAGGCAAACAATTTTAATATTGCAAATTGACACAATAGCGTAGGGGTGGATATCATGTCAAGAGAAACATGGTAAACAGTAGTGTAAGGACATGGTATACAACTCAAAGCCTATGAATGGAGCGGTTTAAAAGTTTACCGTAAGTTTGCGGGCGAACAAAGTAATTTTTGCAGTGACTTGCGGCTATTCACTTTGTAGGGTGCGGCGACTCGACGCACCGCTGCCGCCGCAGGCGGCACAGGGGGCAAGCCGCACGCAGAGAGCGTTTTGCACGACACGGATGAATAAATAGATTTTCGGTGACGCTGTCGCGTCAAAGGGTCGTCGGGTCGCCGACCCCTACAACTCAAAGCTTTCCGCATGTCCCTTGTAAAGGCGAGCTTAGCTCGCCTGCTGCAATCACCGCATAACCCGCGGGCGGATAATATCCGTCATACACGGCTTAATACATACAGGAAAAGCCCCGGCAGATATTATTCTGTCGGGGCTGAATCTGTTTTACGGATACTCTGAATTCGGCGTTTCTGTTTTTATTCCGCAAGCGAATCCATGTAGTTTTTATAGTGGGCAAAGACTATGCCCGGCTCCTGAAGGTCGGGGTTCCAGCGCTTGACCCACTCGAGGGAGAAGAAGCCGTCGAAGCCGGCTCTGTCGAGCAGTGTCACAGCGTCCGTGACGGGCACATCGCCGTAGCCCATCATGCGGTATTCGACCCTTGAGCCGCGCATGACGGAGTCCTTCAAATGGACGTGCTTTACATAGGTGCCCAGAGCCGCAAAGGTCTCGACCGGGCTTTCGCTGCCGAAGCGCACCGTGTGGTGGACATCCCAGAGCACGCCGCAGTTGTCGCTGCCGGCTCTGTCGAGAAAGGCGAGCATGGCCTTTGAGCTCGAGAGGTCTCCGTTGGTCTCTATCAGCGGAGTGACGCCTCTCTTCGCGCCGTACTCGCACAGCTGGCGGTAGAGTCCCGCGCCGAGAATGAAGTCGCCGACTGTGATATGCGGCTCGCCCGTGCCCATGACACGGATATATTTTACTCCGAGCTTTCTCGCAAGGTCAATGTAGCCGCACGCCTCGAGGAACGAGTCCTGCGCCCTGTCGCGCACGGCGAGCGTTGCGCCCGAGGTCAGAGAGGGAATGACAAGCCCAGTCTGAGCGATTTTTTCTTTCGTTTGCTCGATTTCGGCGTCCGAAAACTCGGGGATTTCAAGCGCGTTTATCTTGTCGCCTATACCCCTTATCTCCACGCCGCCGAAGCCTAAATCCTTGGCAGTCGCAACTATTTCTTTCAGCGTCCAGCGCGGGCAGCCGAGGGTTGAGAATGACACTTTCATCGTAACAGCTCCTTTCTTTTCTTAAGTTTTATGCAGTTTCTATCGAATCGTCGCTCTGAAGCGAATATTTTTCCACCGCCATGTCGCGCAGGACGAACTTCTGAATTTTTCCGCTCGCGGTCATCGGGAATTCGTCCATTATCCAGACATATTTCGGAATCTTGAAGAACGCGACGTTCTCCTTGTAGTAGGCCTTTATCTCCTCCTCGGACATATCCTCGCCCTCTTTAAGAATGACGCAGGCGCAGACCTCCTCGCCGTACTTCTTGCTCGGCACGCCTATGACCTGAACATCCTTGACGCGGTCGTTATGATAGAGGCACTCCTCGAGCTCCTTGGGATAGATATTCTCGCCGCCGCGGATTATCATATCCTTGAGCCTGCCGGTGACCTTGTAGTAGCCGTTCTCGTCGCAGACGGCGAGGTCGCCGAAGTGGAGCCAGCCGTCCTTGTCGATAGCCTGAGCCGTGGCCTCGGGCATCTTGTAGTAGCCCTTCATTATGTTGTAGCCGCGCGCGCAGAATTCGCCTATCTCGCCCGCGGGCAGAGTCTCGCCCGTATTGGGGTCGACTATCTTGCACTCGACGCCGGGGAACGCCTTGCCGACTGTGGCGCAGCGTGTCTCGAGGGAATCCTCCGTTGTGGTCATGGTGCAGCCGGGCGCCGCCTCGGTCTGACCGAAAACGATGACGATATCGTGCATATTCATCTTCTCGCTGACATCGTACATAGTCTTTATCGGGCAGGGCGAGCCCGCCATTATGCCCGTGCGCATATGCGAAAAATCATATTTGTCGAAGTCCGGATGCTCGAGCATGGCAATGAACATGGTCGGCACGCCGTGGACTGCGGTGCAGTTCTTTGTCACAAGCGCATCCATGACCTTTTTGGCGTTGAACATATCAATCGGCACAAAGGGCGTTCCGTGGGATATGCAGGACATGAGCGCGAGCACCATGCCGAAGCAGTGGAAGAACGGAACCGTGATGCACAGCCTGTCGTCGTGGGTGAACTTCATGCCGTCGCCTATCGTCTGGCCGTTATTGAGTATATTATAGTGGGTGAGCATGACGCCCTTGGGGAAGCCGGTCGTGCCGGAGGTATACTGGATATTGACGACCTCGTGGCAGTCGCACGAGTCGCGCACCGCCTCGAACTCCTCAACGGGGGTTTTCTCGGCGAGAGTATAGAGCTCCTTCCAATCGACCATGCCGGCGGGGCACTCGCCCTCGCCCGCATAGATAACGCTCTTTAAAAGGGGCAGTCTGCGGCTCTTGAGCTTGCCGGGCTCGCAGCTTTCAAGCTCCGGGCACAGCTCGTTTATTATATCGATATAGCTCGTGCCCTTGTAGCCGTCAATGAGGACTATCGCCTCGGAGTCGGACTGCTTGAGCTGATAATCGAGCTCGAAAACTTTATAGCTGGTGTTGACGGTAACAAGAATACCGCCCATTTTTGCACTGCCGAAAAAGGTTAGCAGCCATGCGGGCACATTAGTGCCCCAGATGGAAATATGTGAACCCTTTTTAAGGCCTAGTGCCATGAAGCCTCTGGCTATCGTCTCGCACTCGTCGTTGAACTCTTTCCATGTTCTGGAGTAGTCTCTGTCGGTGTAGTCGATCATGTTGTCGTCCGGGTACTTTGCCGCCATATCGGCGATTTGCTGACCCAGAGTCTTTTCAAGAAACTTCTGCTGCATTGAAATCATCCTTTCTTAATATTCGGCTCGTGCCGTAAAACAAGTATATATGGCGCCGCAGCCCATGGGCGCAGCACCGTTTCAACCGCTGAAGCGGCGATTGACTTAATAACTTAATATGTATGGTCACAGATTTCGTTTATCTTGTCGCGCAGGGCGATAAAATCCTCGAACGCCGCGGGCTTTTGATTGGGGTTGCGAAGCAGAGCCGCGGGATGGAAGGTACCCATATAGAGTATGCCGCCGCGGTCATAGAAAAGTCCGTGCTCCTTTGTGACTCGGAAATCTTTCGAGATATATTTCTGCGCGGATATCCTGCCCACGCAGACGATTATCTTCGGGTGCATCAGGGCTATCTGGCTGTCGAGCCAAGCGGCGCACGCCTCCTGCTCCTCGGGCAGCGGGTCGCGGTTCTGCGGCGGGCGGCACTTGACGGTGTTTGCGATATAGATATTCCTGTCCCTGAACAGGTCTACGGTCGCCATGAGCTTATCGAGCAGCTGACCGCTTCGCCCGACGAACGGCTCGCCCTTGAGATCCTCCTGCTGACCGGGTCCCTCGCCGATAAACATGACCTCCGCGTCCTCTTTGCCGACGCCGAAAACAACATTCGTGCGAGTCCGGCAAAGACCGCACTTGCGGCAGTTCAGGCACTCCCGCCTGAGCTCCTCCCAGGTAGACATTGGCAAGCCTCCGTTTCATGTGATTATTTAGTAATTATAGCGCAGATTGTGCGGAATTAATATTTATACGGGAACAATTCTTCTTTTAAAGCCAAACAAGTATAAATTTTTTCTTTCGCAACGCAACATCCCGTGCGGATTTGTGGAAAAAATCGCAGACAAAAAGCAGATATTTACCGCAAATCGGGTCTGAAAAACACGGGCGCCCGCAGCAGGCGCCGATAATTTCTCAAAAAATGCAGAAAATTCACAAATTCATGCTATACTGACCGTCGGGAGGGATGTCCGATGACTGCAAAAAAGAAAAAGCCGATAATCGCCCTCGCGGTCGTCTCGGCTCTGCTTACGGCGTTGATTCTTTGGATAATTTGGGGCAACACGGCGCTGCAGCTCAATAAATACACGGTTTCGAGCGAGCGGCTGCCCCGAGTGTTTGACGGCTGCAAAATCGCGCATATTTCGGATCTGCACAACACCGAAATCGGCAAAGACAACGAAACTCTTCTTAATATGCTGAGAGAGGCGAAGCCCGATATTATTGCTATAACGGGAGATTTGATAGATTCCCGAAAAACCGACGTTGCCGCGGCACTGCACTTTGCGGGCGAAGCGGTCAAAATCGCGCCCTGCTATTATGTCACCGGCAATCACGAGGCGAGGGTATCGGAATATGACGCTTTAAAGACCGGCTTAATAAAGCTCGGTGTAACCGTGCTCGAAAACGAGAAGACGGAATTGGAGAGAGAGGGCGAAAAAATCACTCTTATCGGCGTAAAGGACCCGAGCTTCAGCTCAGACTACTTATTCCATGACGAAGAGGCGATAATGGAAGCGCAGCTGAAAACGCTTGTTGACAAGGATGACGGCTTTACTTTATTGCTTTCCCACCGACCGGAGCTGTTTGAGATTTACGTAACCTGCAATGCCGACCTTGTCCTGAGCGGCCATGCGCACGGCGGTCAGTTCCGCCTGCCGTTTATAGGCGGTCTGGCGGCTCCGAATCAGGGACTGTTTCCGAAATATGACGCGGGACTGTTTTCCGAGGGAAAAACGAAAATGATTGTCAGCCGCGGCATAGGCAACAGCATTTTCCCGTTTCGCTTCAACAACAGGCCGGAGGTTATTTTAATAGAATTGCAGACGGACGGAGCTTGACTTTGTCCGTTTTTTTGTCGAGCTTTTTGCAGAGCGCGACAACCCGCCGCGCAAGCGGCCCGATTTTTGAAAAGACGGATTTTGATAAAACGGGGACAGTTCCCCTTTGCTAAAGGCTTTGTGATTTGCCCGCTCCGCACAGATGCAAATCGACCGCAACAGGCACGAACCTGCTGCGGCCGATTTTATTTTTATTTATGTATGCGTTTATTTTCCGCCCTCAAAGGTTTTTGCAACCTCCTTGAGCAGCTCGCGTATGGGCAGGTGCTGAGGGCACGAGAGTTCGCACTTTCCGCAGCCGATGCAGTCCGACGCTTTGCCGTGATTCTCGGTGTAGACCTCATAGTAGCAGTCCGAGTTCCAGTCGCGGCAGAGCTGCTTTGCGTTCATGCACGAGAACAGGTCGGGGATGAGGATATGCTCGGGGCAGCCGTCCGTGCAGTAGCGGCACGCGGTGCAGGGGATGGTGCGGGTCGCGCGTATAACGTCGCAGACCTCCGCTATCGCCCGTCTCTCCTCGTGGCTCAGGGGCTTAAAGTCCTTCATAAACGACAGGTTGTCGTTCATCTGCTCTAAGCTGCTCATGCCGGAGAGCACCATGAATACGCCGTCGAAATCCGCTGCGTAGCGTATCGCGTAGCTCGCCGGGCTGCCGCCGTGAAGAGCGTCGAATATAGCCTTGCCCTGCTCGGGAATGTCGGCGAGTTTTCCGCCCTTGACAGGCTCCATGACTATTACGGGCTTGTTGTGCTTGCGGCAGACCTCGTAGCACAGGCGCGCCTGAACGGCGGGGTCCTCGAAGTCGATGTAGTTGAGCTGGATCTGAACCACCTCAATCTCCGGGTATTCGTTAAGCATCTCGTCGAGTACGTCGGCGGTGTCGTGGAACGAGAAGCCGACGTGCTTTACCTTGCCCTCTTTTTTCAGCTCGAACGCGTGCTCATAGGCGTGCAGCTTCTTGTATTTTTCAAATATCGACTTCGTCTGCGAGTGCAGGAGGTAGAAGTCGAAGTAGTCCACTCCGCAGCTCTCGAGCTGCTTTTCAAACAGCGGGCGTATCTCGTCCTCGCTGTTAAACAGCGAATCGGAGAGCTTGTCGGTTAGAATGAAGCTGTCGCGGGGATAGCGCTTTACGACGCAGTCGCGTATCGCCGTCTCGCTTTGGCCGCCGATGTAGACGCGTGCGGTGTCGAAGTAGTTGAAGCCCTGCGTCATGAACTCGTCAACCATCTTTGTGAATTCGGCGTAATCTACTTTTTCGCCGTCCATGGGCAGTCTCATGCAGCCGAAGCCGAAATTTTTCTTTACATCGGGGAATGTGCTCATTTTATGTCTCCTCCCGTGAATTAATTTTATCTCGTCAAATATATAATGCACTCTGCGGGGCGTGCAGTCAAGGGGTAAAAATCAAACTTTTTGTGAAGAAAACTCCCCTGCGGGAAAATATGTCACTGCTTTTTGTCGAGCTCAAAATGCGCGGCGAATTTCCCGAACACGGGCGGAAAGTCGAAATACTTATCGAACAGGCGGCAGAACAGGCCTATCACAGTGCCGTTTATCGGCGCGATGACAAGAGTGCCCCACCCGATGCCCTCGAACCGCCCGAAAAACGCGAGCGACATTATCGCCGCGACAGCGAGGCAGGAGAGGTCGAAGCAGGTTTTAAAGCGCGGCAGCTTTATGCCGTATTTTCCGCTGACGCCCTTGACGAAGAAGTCATAGACCTGCGGATAGAGATAGGTCTTGTAAAACAGCGCGACGGAAAACGAGGTCAGCACCGTGCCGAGGGCAAAAAGCAGTATTCTTATCGGCACGGGCATACTGCCGGGCGGGGTGACTGCGGGGTCAAAAAACGGTATGCACCGCCACAGGTCGAGCGCCGCGCCGTAGACAAGGCAGGTAGCAAACGAGGATAGGTATACTATCTTAAACCCGCGCATGGCTATGCAGAAAACAACAAACAGCCCCGCCTGAATGACATACTCCGCCTGACCGAAGGTGAGAAATTCGAGCTTCAGGCTCAAAAGATATGCGGGCGCGACTATCATCGACACGCCGAAGTTCGCCGCCGAGATCATGGCCACCGCGAGCGAGAGCAGGGCGACGGCGAGGATATAGACGGCCTCGCTCGGGATTTTAAGCTTTTTCTTTTGCAATTATACTCCTCTTTCCGTCAAAAAAGCCACGCACCAGAAAAGGTGCATGGCGAAAAATAAACCCGTTCGGGTTCGGAAAAATCCACACGTTTTTGCATATTATATTACATAATATACCGTGTGTCAACGCGCGCGGCGCAGTTTTGCGATTCCCGCCGCGAGCAGCGCCGCAAACGCCGTTAAGGTCGCTGTGAGAATCAGCAGATAGATATTGCCGTTTGCGAAATGCGCCCAGTCGGCAAAGTTCACGGCGTAGTTCGCGCCCTCTACACTGCCGAACACTGCGGCGAGAAAACGCGGCAGAGCATATATAACCGAGCCGAACGCGAGGACATCGACCGAGGCGTTTATCAGCGGACGCTTGCAGATAATATGCATGACGGCAGTCACCGCAAACGGAATAAATGCATAGAGCACGACGAGCAGTCCCTTGGGCAGGCTGAATACATTCGTTATTCTTGCCGCAGAAACGAGCAGGGCGAGGCAGGCGAAGAACAGCAAAAAGTATACGGCGGGAATAAATCTGCGTCCCCTTGCGGGCATATAGCGCCTGAGCAAAAACGGCGCGAACACCGCGATATACCCGAGCAGAGTGCCGAGCGCGGCGGCGCCGAACCAATTCTGCCCGTATTTTGCGCAGCAGATGACAAACAGCAGGACAAGCGAGAGATAAGTCGAGCTGGAAAATACCGCGAGCTTATGCTTTTCGGTAAAGCGCGTAAATGTCGGGACGAACGAAAACGCCGTCAACAGACTGCCGAAAACCACGGGGAAGAAAGTGAATCTGTGATTCACCGCGAGGTCGCATATGAAACATATAATAAGCGCCAGTGCATACGCGCCCGTGAAGCCCCAGAAGAATGTCCCGGTAATCTTTCTGTATACGCGCGCGTCTCTTTTCATCTCGTGATACTCCGTGTCGTTCGCGCCGCTTATCAGCTCATGCTCCGAAATGTCAAGCACCGAACAGATATCGGGTATCATCGTTATGTCGGGATAGCTTTTGCCCTTCTCCCATTTTGATATTGCGGACTCGCTTAAAAACAGTTTTTCGGCGAGCTCCTTTTGGGTCATCCCCTTTTCGTTTCGCTTTTGACGCAAAAACTGACCGAATGTTGATTTGTTGACCATTTCGATCACCTCCGCTGCGTATAATAGCACCGCCCGCCGGATTTGTCACGGGAGCGTCAGTCAAGTCGCCGTTTCTGGGGCTGTTTACCGCCGGCCAAGGGCAATTTTTGTTTAAATTCAAGCCGTTTGTCCGAATCGGAAATATGCTCCGACAGTCTGCTGTTATCTGCTTTTCACCGAAATTATTGCAAATATATTATAGAATATAATTTTGCGGCGCGTCAATACTTTTTGCCGACGAAAACATATGCGGTAAAAAATATGTTTTTCGCGCCGTGTTAATTTCTGCTTTACTTTACACTTTGTTTTTTGTATAATGTTGTGTGTATAAATTTGACTTTTTTGATAACGAGGTTTTTGTATGCTGCAATTTGAAGAGTTGAGACTTGAGCTCAACGATAATAAACAGAAGCTCTCCGAGCTGCGCGAGGCTCTCGGTCTCGACGCGCTCAAGGAGGAAATAGCGAAGCTTGAGGAGCAGACCGCCGCAGAGGAGTTCTGGGGCGACATAGAAAATTCGCAGAAGGTGCTCCAGAGAATAAGCCAGCTTAAAAATAAGGTCGCGGCTTATACTTCGCTCGAAACCGCTTTCGACGACACAATGACTCTCATAGAGCTCGCCGATGAGGAGGAGGATCTCTCCATGTTCGACGAGTGCCGCGAGGGTGTTACAAAATTTGAGGACGAGCTCGAGAAGCAGACCCTCAGCACGCTCTTAAACGGCGAATACGACGCGAAGAACGCACTTCTCACTTTCCACGCGGGCGCGGGCGGAACCGAGGCTCAGGACTGGACGCAGATGCTCGTTCGCATGTATCAGCACTGGGGCGAGAAGCACGACTTCAAGGTCAGTATGCTCGACTTCCTTGACGGTGACGAGGCGGGACTCAAATCCGCCGTTTTGCTCGTCGAGGGTGAAAATGCCTACGGCTATCTCAAGGGCGAGATGGGCGTTCACCGCCTTGTCCGCGTCTCCCCGTTCGATTCCTCCGGGCGCAGGCACACCTCCTTTGCATCGCTCGAGGTCATGCCCGAAATCGACGACAATATCGAAGTTGAAATAAATCCCGACGACCTTAAAGTTGACACCTACCGCGCGAGCGGCGCGGGCGGTCAGAAGGTCAACAAGACCTCGTCCGCCGTGCGTATAACGCATATCCCGACCGGCATAGTGGTCTCCTGCCAGATAGAGCGCAGTCAGCATCAAAACCGCGAGGTCGCCATGAGAATGCTCAAGTCGAAGCTCCTTGAAATAAAAGAGCGCGAGCATCTCGACAAGATAGAGGATATCAAGGGCGATCAGAAGGAAATCGGCTGGGGCAGCCAGATTCGCTCCTATGTCTTTATGCCCTACACCCTCGCCAAGGATCACCGCACAGGCTTTGAAAACGGCAACATCAACGCCGTTATGGACGGCGATATAGACGGCTTCATCAACGCTTATCTCAAAATGGAGTCGCTGAAGAATCAGGAATGATAATATGAACATTATCGACATTTCGCGCGACGCTCTGAAAACCGAGATATATCCGGGAGATCCCCTGCCGCACGCCGAGTTCGTCAGCCGCATAGGGGAGGCCTCGGACTGCAATCTGTCGACCCTCTTCTCCTGCGTGCACACGGGCACTCATGCCGACGCACCGCTGCATTTTATCGACGGCGGCGCGAGCATCGACGAGGTGCCGCTCGAGCCGTTTATCGGCCCGTGCACGGTTATCGAGGCGCCCGAGGGCGCAATAACGGGCGAGGATGTCAACAGCTATTTCCCGCAGAAATGCGAACGCCTGCTCATAAAGGGCGGCGGCAAAGCATATTTTCACAGCAGCGCCGCGGAGGAGCTTGCCGATATCGGGCTGAAGCTCATAGGCACGGACTCCCTTTCCGTCGGCACAAAAGGCGATCAGACAGCCCCGCACAAGGCATTTTTGGGGGCGGGGATATGCGTGCTCGAGGGGCTCGACCTGAGCGAGGTCTCCCCCGGCAGCTACTACCTCTTCGCCGCGCCCGTGAAGCTCGGCGGGCTTGAGGGTGCGCCCGTGCGCGCAGTGCTTATTGACGACTATATTTTTTGGGGCGGCCGTTGACGCTGCGCCGTATATGCCATAAACGAAAGGCGTGTTCTGCTCAATGAAGCGTTTTCTTGACGTTTTGCTCAGCCTGCTGGCTATCATATTCCTGTCGCCGCTCATGCTTGTTATCTGCCTGATAATAATCTGCGACGACGGTATGCCTGTCATATTCAGGCAGGACAGAGTCGGCAGGGGCGACAAGCTGTTCAAAATCAAAAAATTCCGCACGATGAAAAACGGCACGCCCAATCTTTCGACCGCCGATTTCGAGGAGTCGGACGAATACATCACCCGCTCGGGCAAATTCCTTCGCAGGACGAGCCTTGACGAGCTGCCGCAGCTGTTCAACGTCCTCGCGGGCGACATGAGCTTTATCGGTCCGCGCCCGCTCATCCCCGAGGAGAGCCATATACGCGACCTGCGCCGCGAATACGGGGTATATTCCGTGCGCCCTGGGGTCACCGGCTGGGCTCAGGTAAACGGCAGAGACTGCCTCTCCGACGAGGAAAAGGCGAGCTATGACCGCGAATATATCGAGCGCCGATCGCTCGCATTCGATACAAAAATATTCTTCCGCACCATAAAAGTCGTGCTCACGGGCAAGGATGTAGTCGAGGGCGGAATGAATCATAAGGACAAAAAATGAGCCGCATATTGCGGCTTTATTTGTAGGCGCAGCGTATTTTATTTTTTGTAAAGGTAACGTCGAAAAGGTAATGTCAACGACCCGATAAACCCGGGCGAACAAGCTCCCAATAGCCGCACCGCAGTGGAACAAGCTAACTGAGAACGCGAGGGGACGGCTTGCAACGCAAGCCGCACGAGCCCGCACTCGTTCAAGCCCCAGCGCGTTTGCGGGCGAATGTGCCGAGCTGCCTACTGAGTAGCACAAGCTATGTACTGCGGCGCGGCGTTCGCTGGGTCTCGGGGCGAAGCCCTGAGTTTGCTTTTCTTTTGCAGGCGTTTTCTTTTTCAAATAAAAAGAAAATGCCGAAACGCTGTGAAAGATAAAATATTTCGTTAAGGTAGGTAGCGAAGGCAGTAGGTAAAAATTTATAGTCTAACATCATGCCGCCTACGGCAGCGGCGGTGCGTCAAGGTCGCCGCACCCTACAAAGAACCGTTTCTCTTGCAACTTTTAGCTATTACTTTAAGCGGATCTAAAACAATCCCTTGCCTCCCCCCCACGCTTGCCTGTCCCCTTTCAAACGTGAAAGACGATATAAAGTGCCGCAGATAAACAAAATTGCTCCTAGACGGCATTTCTTTAAAACAAAAAGCCGCCGCGGAGCGAAACTCCGGGCAGCTTATATATAAATTTTTCGGCTGTTATGCCACGCCGAGATATTCCTCAAGGCACAGATTTTTCGCCTTCATCTCCTTTGCGGCCTCAACGCCGACATAGCGCCAGTGCCAGGGCTCAAAGGTTATCTTCGTTATATTCTGCTTGTCCTTGGGGTATCTTAACACAAAGCCGTAGTCCGCGGCGTGAGCCTGGAGCCAGCGGTATTCCTTCGTGTTCTCGAAGCTCTCGTATATCGAGAGTATATCCATGCACAGTCCCGCGTTGTGCTCGCTCGTCTGCGGAGGCAGGATTATCTCGGACGCCATTATCGTCGCCTGCTTCTTGCTGTAGCCCTGCTTCATGTAGAGGCTTATCCTCGCCTCGAAGTTTCTCCTCTGATGCTCTATCGAGCGGTAGCCGGACAGAGGCGAGAGCTTGATCCCGTCCTCGAGCGCCGCGTTATACATCTCTATATAGTGCGGAGCGACGCGGTAGTCGAGCAGCCCGTAGCTGTATCCGCCGTAGATGTCCACAACGGTCTGCGCGGTCTTGACCGTGTAATCCGCAGGCAAAATGTAGTCGCGGTTGACGAGGGTCAGATACCACTTTTCTTCGTCTATTTTAGTCACCTTCGGCGAAAAGCCCGCGTATGCGTATTCATATTCGGAACTGCCTCCCGAGGGGGCGTTCGTGGTCTTTTGGGCGGTCGGCTTTTCGGTTTGGGCAGCGGTGCTTTGAACTTCGGATTCCGACGCGGTGACTTCCGCGGAGCGGCTCTCGGACTGAGACTCGCCCGAGGTTCCGTCCGGGACTTTGTCGTTCCTCGAGCGTACCTTGAGAATGGCGTATGTGCCGACGAGGGCAACGAGAATTACCGCGAGAATAATCGCGAGTATCGAGCGTACATTCTTATTCATTTTTCATATCTCCCATTGAGGTTTCGACAGCTTTCGGCTGCGACACAAATATATCACAATATATCTGCCGTGTCAAACACAAGGCGGAATCTTTAAAACGAAAGGGGTTTTATCATGAAAGCTCAGGACAGTGTCAAAAACTATCCGTCCGCGCTCAGAGAGATGACGAACTTCTCGGTTCGCGGGATCAAAAAAATCTGCAAAGACGTAGGACCCAGACCTGCGGGCAGCGAGCAGGAGCACGAGGCTCAGAAGCTCATGGCAGCCGAGCTCGACGGCGCGTGCGACAAGGTCGAAATCGAGCCCTTTGACGTGCACCCCGGCGCGTTCCTCGGCTGGATACTGACGGACGGCATAATGATGATCGCCGCCATAGTCCTTTTCTTCTTCGGCATGAGCGCCATAGCGTTGGCTCTCTGCGCGCTCTCGCTTATTTTTGCAATTGTCGAGTTCCTGCTCTACAAGAAGCTGCTCGACCCCTTCTTCCCCAAAAAGACGTCGCATAACGTCGTCGCCGTCAGAAAGCCCAAGGGCGAGGTCAAGCGCCGCATAATTTTCTCCGGTCACGCGGACAGCGCCAACGAGTGGAGATTCACCTATTACGGCGGCTCGAAGCTGCTCGTGCCGATAATCGGCCTGAGCTTTGTCGGCATCCTGCTCGGACTTGTGCTCGGCATCTGGGCGGTTGCGGCGGGTCACGCCTTTTCCGCGGCGGACAGCGGCGCTCTCAACGTCATGAGATATGTTTTCCTCGCGTGGATACCTATTCTCTTTACGGCTCTTTTCTTTGAAAACAAGAAGCGTCCCGTCATGGGCGCTAATGACGACCTCACGGGCTGCTTTATCTCCATGGCAGTAGTAAAATATATGCAGCAGCACGACATACGCTTTGAAAATACCGAGGTTTGGGTGGTTCTCACCGGCTCGGAGGAGGCGGGTCTGCGCGGCGCAAAGGCGTTTTGCAAGGCTCATAAAAATGAGCTGAGCGACGTCGAGACGGTTTTTGTCGGGCTTGACACAATACGCGACTACGACTTCGCCGCCGTCTATTCGCGCGACCTCACGGGCACCGTTAAGAACGACGCGGGCGCGTGCGCGCTCGTTAAAGAGGCCGCAAAGCAAACCGGTCTCGACCTGCCTTATAAGAGCGTTTTCTTCGGCGCTACCGACGCCGCCGCCATCACTCAGGCGGGCATGAAGGCCGTTTCCGTAGCCGCAATGGATCCCGCTCCGGCGAAATATTACCACACGAGACTCGACACTGCGGACAATCTCGACATAAAGACGGTTGAGGCTGTTCTCGGCGTGGCGCTCGAAACCGCATTCCTCTTCGACGAAAAGGGTCTTTCCGACTAATCGTTTGTATATTATAACCAAATAAACCGCCTGTTTTTCGATAATTATAACAAAAATGGGCGGTTTTGTTAATTTTACTGTAATAATTCAAATAAATATGTTATAATAATTCAGTCTAAAGAGCAGCGGAACTGCGGCGCAGCATAATAAAATTGTGCGCTTCCGCTTAAAAACGAAAGGGGACTTAACCTTCATGAAAAAAAAGATCTATGCCGTATGTGCGCTCGTGCTTATTGCCGCGATGTTCTTCTCGTTTGCGGCGTGCGACGCCGGCACCACCGACACTGAGCAGACGACAGTTGCCGCGATGTCCGAGATGCCCGTTGGCAAGGAGGCAATGGTCAATTACTACAACAGCGTTATCAACGCCGTCAAGGTCAAGAAACCCGCTGTTAAGAAATTCCAGAGCACCGAAAACGTTTCGAATATCATATGCGGAACCGAGGACGGCGAGCGCAATACCCTGCTCGAAAAGGCCGTTCCTACGCTCAAGAAGTTCGTTTTCGCCGGCACAAAGAAAGCCTTTGAGGAGAGCAGAAACGCCGAGACTAAGTACGGCGAGGATCTGACCGCGCTCTTCCCCGTATCCGGCGAGAGCTGGTCGAGCACACTCACCGCCGCCGACGTTGAATCGGCCGAGATAGAGGCGAGCGAGGACAACAGCCGCCGCACGCTTACCCTTGTCATTAAGGAGCCGAGCGTCGATGTTGTCAAGAAGGCGTTCAATCTCGGCTCCGAGGCCGACAGAGACGCGGCCGTCAAGGAGTTCAGAGACAAGCTCAAGGGCTATATCAGCTTCACCGATATCGAGTCTCTGACCTACACCGAGTGCAGGATAATCTGCGTTATAAACACAGAGGATAACACCGTCGCTTCCGTCGAGTACATAAGAACCGAGAAGATAACGACCACTATTACAGGCGACGGCACTCTTGCCGGGATAGGCACGCTTCCCTGCTCGTTCGAGTACACCTACGGCGAGAAGTACGAGATGAACTGGACCGATCCTTCAACCACAACCGCTGCCGAGGCAGACTGACAAAAAACCAAAGTGAGTCCTCCGAGACAGCTCGGGGGACTTTTTTTGATTACGTATCGGGGGAATTATTTTGTTTGCACGGATAAACAGCATGGGGCTTTTCGGCATGGACAGCTACACTGTTCAGGTTGAGGCGGATCTCTCGCAGGGTCTGCCGAGATTTGACATAGTCGGACTGCCCGACGCCGCGATAAGCGAGGCGAAAAACAGAGTCCGCTCCGCGATAAAAAATACGGGCTTCGCGTTTCCCGTCAGCCGAATTACGGTGAATCTCGCGCCCGCGGACACGCGCAAGGAGGGCTCGGTATACGACCTGCCCATTCTCATGGCGCTGCTCAAGGCCGGCAGACAGATAGGCTTTGACTCCGACAACACGGCGTTCATCGGCGAAGTTGCGCTCGACGGGCTCGTCCGCCGTGTCGACGGCGCGCTGCCCATGGTTATAACCGCCGCAAAGAGCGGGATAAAGACCGTGTTTGTCCCGACGGAAAACGCGGCGGAAAGCTCGGTTGTCAAGGGCATAGATGTAATCCCCGTCAGAAGTGTCGAAAAGCTGATAAAGCACCTGCGCGGCGAGGAGACGATAGCTCCCGCGCGGTTCGACGATTTCAGAGACAGCTATGCGCCCGACGAATTTGCGCCGGACTTCCGCGACGTCAGAGGTCAGGCGGAGGTAAAACGTGCGCTCGAAATAGCCGCCGCAGGCGGACACAATATAATCATGGTCGGCCCGCCCGGCTCGGGAAAGAGTATGCTCGCAAAGCGCCTGCCGTCCATATTGCCGGACATGACGTTTGAAGAGAGCCTCGAGACTACGAAGCTCTACTCCGTCGCGGGAGCGCTGCCGGACGGCGTGTCGCTGATAACCCAGCGCCCGTTCCGCTCGCCGCACCACACCGTCTCGCCCGCGGGTCTCTCGGGCGGCGGCACAATTCCGCGCCCGGGCGAGATATCCCTGGCGCATAACGGAGTGCTGTTCCTCGATGAGCTGCCGGAGTTCTCGCGCCAGGCAATGGAGGTGCTGCGCCAGCCGATGGAGGACTCTAAGATAACGATTTCCCGCGTCTCCGCGTCGCTCTCTTATCCGTGCTCGGCGATGATAGTCTGCGCCATGAACCCGTGCCCCTGCGGATATTACGGACACCCGACCCGTCAATGTACCTGCACGCAGCAGTCGGTTCAGCGCTATCTTTCGCGCCTCTCCGGCCCTCTGCTCGACAGATTGGATATACATATCGAGGTGCCGCCCGTTGAATTTGCAAGCCTGTCCGGAACCTCGCAGGAGGAGTGCTCCGCGGATATCAGAAAGCGCGTCAATGCGGCGCGCGCCGTTCAGACCGAGCGCCTCAGGGGCAGCGGCATAGCCTGCAATGCGAAGATGGACGCGGCGCAGACGAAAAAGTTCTGCCGCCCGACTCCTGAGGGCATGATACTGCTCGAAAGGGTGTTCGAAAAATTAGAGCTCTCCGCCCGCGCATACGATAAAATCCTGCGCATAGCGCGCACCGTCGCCGACCTCGACGGCAGCGAAACGGTGAACTCTGACCACATATCCCAGGCCGTGCAGTACCGCTCTCTCGACCGCACGCTGTGGAGAAATGTGAAGTGAGACTGTAGACTGTAGATTATAGACTATGGCTTTTACGGAAAAAGCTCCCTCTCAAGAGAGGCTCCGTCAGGAAGAAGGCAGGACAAAATTTGTACTGCCTTCTTTTTGTACTATCCCAAAAAATCGAAGCTCGTGTGCCTATGGATAAAAGTGACATTATATTCGCCGGTTAAACTGCCGCAGGCAATATAACTATGCGAAGCATAATATCACTGTCCGAAGTACAATACAACTCGCCGTCGGGCGAATATAACTGAGGCGCACTCCGTAAGGGAGTGCGCCTCTCGGGGCAGTCCTTCTTGCTATGTATTTGCCTTATTCCTCTTTCGTTTCCGTTTCATCTTCGGGCAGGTCGCTCGTGCAGTGCGGGCATTTCACCGCGTCGATGGGAATCTCGGTGCAGCAGAACGGGCAGTTTTTTTCCGTTTTGGGCTCGGGCTCCTCGGGCTTTTCGTGTACGAGCTTCGATTTCGCCGTTGTCATGAGCTTTATAACGAGGAAGATGGCGAGCGCGATTATCAGGAAGTCGAGGACGGTCTGAATGAAGTTGCCGTAGTTGAGCGTGGCATATCCGGCCTCGGCCGCGAGCGCGGGGGTTGTGTACTTCGCGGGGTCGAAGCCCTCGTGGCTGCCGAGGACAAGGAACATATCCTTGAGGCTGCCGCCGCCTGTCGCAAGTCCGACGAGCGGCATGATGAGGTCGGAGACGAGCGAAGTGACTATCTTGCCGAACGCGCCGCCGACTACAACGCCGACTGCCATGTCAACGACGTTTCCCTTTGAGATAAACGCTTTGAATTCTTCGATAAGCTTTACTTTTTTCATCTTTTCACATCCCTATATATTATATACCTTTATTATATATTAGTCCGCTTGCATACGGCAAGAGTTTTTTAAAACAGGAGGGCATATGTCGGAAATATTTTATCATACCTTTGACCCCGTTTTTGACGGGCGTTCGCGCGTGCTCGTCCTCGGCTCGTTCCCGTCGGTGAAGTCGCGCGAGCAGGGATTCTATTACGGCAACCCGCAAAACCGCTTTTGGAGGGTGCTCTCCGAGGTGTTTTCCTCGCCCGTGCCGCAGAGCGCGGAGGAGAAAAAGAAACTGCTGCTCGACTGCGGAGTTGCGCTTTGGGATGTCGCGCAGAGCTGCGAGATAAACGGCTCGAGCGACAGCAGCATGAAGAATGTCCGCCCGAACGACATATATACATTTCTATATAGCAGCGGCATAGACCGCGTTTTCGCAAACGGCAAAACCGCCGCGCGGCTCTATGAAAAATTCATCCTGCCGCAGACCGATATCCCCATAACCGCGCTCCCGTCCACCAGCCCCGCCAACGCCGCATACAGCCTCGCCGATCTGTGCGAGCGGTGGCGCGTGATAGCCGAGCGGTGATTGACGGTTTAGGGGGCTGTAGATGCGTTTTGTATTTTGTTTGCAGGGGTCGGCGACTCGACGACCCGCTGCCGCCGACGACGGCACAAAAAGGCAAACCCCAAACAAAGCAAATTACACGGCGCAGACGAAACAATGATTTTTCAGTGACGCTTGCGCGTCAAAGGGGCGTCGAGGTCGCCGACCCCTACAGATTAGGTTTCATGTATCCATCCACCCCTCTCCGCCTGCGATTTCGGGCATTAAAGCGTTAGTAAATTATCCTTATTTGGAAAATTTTGTGCAATTTGACAAAATAAGTTTATAGAAACAAAACGTTTCTAATATATATATAAATTTTGAACTTTTCTGTTGACAAACGGGAAGCACGCGAGTAAAATGAGATACAGTGTAGTGGTATAGGTATGCGGAGAGGTGGCCTCTTTTCGCAGAAACCGTGCCTCTGCGGTTGCGGCAGCGCTGCTCTTTACGCCGCCGCAGAGAAAAAAGGGCAAAAGATGTTTTTGCGCGCCATGCGTGCAAGCCCGGCGCAAGAATTTTCAAAGAAAGGTGATAATTATGAAGACAAGAAAAGTCGGCAAGATAGTGTCGCTGCTCGTCGCCATAGTGCTCGTTGCAACGATCATGATTCCTGCCGCCAGTGTCCTCGCAGATTCGTCAGAATATGCCGGGGTTACTTGGACAGAGGTCGGCGATTTTGCATCACTGAAGCAAGCGTTTGACAATGCAAATAAGACCGGCGAGAAGACTTATATCCGTCTTACTTCGGACATAACTCTTCAGAGGCCTTATTTCAACGGCGATGGCTCCAGCTGGAACAAGATGTACCTCTATTCAACCGCAAGAATAACAAAGATTGAAGAGAGACGCGGCGGTCTGTGGACAGGAACTAATAAAACAACCCATGATTTCGCATGGCTTATGTCGCAGGCGAACTCCCCGTTTAACGTCAGCGATCCCAATGCATACTTCTATGGCTATACGGAGGACGAACTGAAAAACGGCTTCCTGGTTGACAAGGGAATGCAGGATTATGTCGGAATGGGCAAAAAGGCCGGACAGGGAACCGGTTATGACGAGAAGATAGGCAACGAATACAGCGAGCGTATGCTTGTTGTCGATGAGAATGCCGATATCACCGTCGACCTCTACGGCAAGACCATGAAGGCCAGCGACTACAACCCGTATGACAGCACGCCTGAGTACCAGATGAGCGCTATCAAGGTCAACAAGGGCGGCGCTTTGACCGTTGTGGATCTCTCCTCCGAGCAGACCGGTACTATTTCCGGCGGTACGGGCAACGTGTATTATAAGGAAACTGTTTCTGCGGATAACAGCGAAGTTACCCGCGACGCAATGTTCAATGAAGATTGGACGGTAAGAGATACTACCGGCTGGGTAGGTTGGCTTTCAAGCACCGGTAAGTACAATATCGAATATAAGTCGAAATCAACATGGGTTGAAAAAGTTAAGGAATCCCGCGGCGGCGGTATCTATGTTGAAAACGGCGGCGTATTTACTCTTAAAAGCGGTAAAATAAGCGGAAACCAGGCATTTATGGAGCCCAAAAGAGGAATTTTTGCGGCCGACGTTGATTCCTATGCTAAGGGCGGCGGCGTTTACGTTGAGGCCGGCGGTGTGTTCAATATGTTCGGCGGCGAGGTTTCCAAGAATGCAACGCGCTCGTTCTTCAAGAACTGGAGCACTGGCAATGACAGAATTTATCACGCTTATTCCGAAGGCGGCGGCATTTACCTTGAGGGCTCTCAGGAAGAGACCGTAAACGGTGCTACCGTAACTGTCCCCGGCGCGGTCTTCAATATGACCGGCGGTAAGATAGCCGAAAATGCTACTTACGCTCAGGGCGGTACCGGCGCTTCCTCCAAATCCCGTATAACGCACGCTAGCGGCGCGGGCATATATGTCGGCACCGGCGCTGTCTGCAACATAAAGGGCGCCGACTCCGATTCGGCCTCCACCAATATCGAAATGATGAAGAGCTTCCCGCAGGTCGTTAACAATTCCTGCGGCGGCCAGATCGTTAAGGCCTCTTATACCACAAACTCCGCCATTGAAGTTAAGGGCGGCGGTATATATAATGACGGTACCGTCAACATAAAGAATGCTCTGATTGCCTCCAACGATTTCTCCGAGGCCAGACAGTCTGACGCAAAGACGACAGTCCACATTATGCGTGACGAATACCTTCCCGAAGGCCAGAGAACAATAACCTATTCCGACGGTAAGACCGCGACTCTTCCCGGCACAGGCACAGACCTTGCACTCTATGTTCTTGATTATTGGGAAGAGACCAGCAACGAGACCTACGGCGGCGGACAGAAGGGTATTAAGCAGCGTCCCAAGACCTATATTACCCGTCTTGATGACAGATTTACCGATAACCTTCAGCTTGCAACCGAGGAAGTTCCGCACGCAACAAGCGGTATTTTCGGCAGCGTTATTGTTAATGATAACATGAAGATAACCTCCGACGGCGCAGGCGTTTGCGTCGGCGAAAACGGAAAGCTCGTTGTCGGTGAGCGTACATGGATTACCGATAACTATGACTTCCTCACCAACGGCCATATGGCGTTTAATTCGATCAGAAACTACAAGCGTTTCTGGGCGCAGAACAGAACGGTCGTCGATGACAGAGTTTACAAAACCGACGATAGCAACGGAGCAGGTGCGACCTATACGGATCCCGCCGGCGGCTGGGTATATTACGGCGCTACTAACTCAAACGTAAACGACGGCTATGCCTATTCGGATACCTCCGACGACGTTTATCTTCCCGACGGAGCTGTTATATACAAGGGCGGCTCGCTGTTCGAGTCCAAGATCGGCGTCAACTATTGGAATATGGTCAATGCCGACGGTTCTGCCGTTGAGGCTGAAAGAGGTCTCGGCCAGGCGGGCAGCCGTGCAGGCAACCGTGTTATTGTTGCAACAGGCAAGAACCTCGACACCTCCTTCTGGGGTGATTCGGTAGCACAGCCCGCAGCAAGAGATATTCAGTTCTTCTATGCAAACGATAACAATAAGAACTGGGAGAAGAGCAACTATACTCTGCCGGCATATTACACGGATGATATGGGCAGAACCATTTGCGACCTTCGCGCTACAAATTCAAATAACTGGGAAGACAGATACAGAGTTACCGCTATCTCTACCTCTAACCCCGGTATTAACAGAGATACTTCTCCGTATGAGGGATATATAAACTACGATGTTGAGTATCCCGCAAGTCGTTGGGCGTCCGGTACTCAGGCGGCTTATGCCGGATATGATATCGCAGCCAACGGCGGTTATTGGACCTACTACAAGGATACCTCTTACAGAATAAGCGATCCCGAGTGGACACCCGATAACACGAACTTCCGTCCTAAAAACGGTGAGTTCATGAACTCTACCGTTAACTTCCCGCAGCGCTCATATCAGCTTACTGCTGAAATGAAGACAATGTACAAGTCTTATCTCCAGGCTAAGTACATAGACTACAAGGTAGTTTATGATACCACAACCTTCGGTACCGCTGCAGATCCCGTTCTTCGTTTCGGTAAGACTGACAGCGATACACGTAATATGTATGTCACCGTCAACTTCGACGAGGCAGATAAGCACTATTACGGTCTGTCGAACCAGTCTTCGTTCACCCTTAACGATTCGGTTTCGACCGGCAACTTCACAACGTCGGTCAGCCCGTTCCTGAACAACCTTGATCAGAATCTTACCGATTCGACTTTCACCTTCTACGGTGCCAACAAGCCTACGGGAACTATAGATATCGCAAAGGTCGTTCCGGACTATTCGGCATATGGCAAGTCTGCGCAGCTCAACTATTTCCTGAGCCTTTCTAACGTAGACAGACTGGCAACACAGACATCCATCTCCAAGGATTCCGACAACAAGGAGCTTACAGACCTTTACTTCAAGGGCTGGCAGTTCTATACCTCCTACGAGTACGGACCCGAGGTAGTCACCCTTGACAATAAGGTGGAGCGTCAGACAGTCAGCCTTGACGGCAGCACGCTCGATTATCGCGGATACTTTGCCGCAGATCTGAGCAAGATCTTCAACTCTAACGTCAACGCTCAGCCCTGCCCGTCCATGACAGCTCTTTGGTACAGCAAGGAAGAGCTCGCCGAGGCCCGTAAGAAGGTCTCCAACGTCAGATTCCAGACTGTTCAGCGTCAGAACGATGACGGCTCTGTTACCAACCTCCTTCGCTTTGTTGCCATCGCAGGCTCTCAGTATCCTGATTTCGACGAGATCGGCTTCGTTATCTCGACAACCAACGCCACTCCCACTATTGAGGGCGGTTATGACTTCGTTGTCAAGAGCAAGGTCTATGAGAAGCTCGGCGTCAACAAGACTGCCGGCGCCGCAAAGACCTACTACGATGTTGACAAGCTCCTTGGCGGAACTTATTCCGGCCACCAGAGCGTCACTGTCGAAGATGCAACGTGGAGCTTCACCCCGGGCAGCGAGTTTGCAGCGAATGTAACTACAGGCCAGAACGGCAAGACAGGCTACAAGGATGCGGGTCTGTTCTACACCAACATCGTTATCACCGATGCTAATAAGGACACCGTTTACTTCGTAACGCCTTACGCCAAGATGGGCAACACCTACTTCTACGGTGAGTCCCGTGCCGCCTGCTATGCAGACGCCCCCACCGCTTGATGAAACCCGAGATTCTATAGGAGATGTGCACTATGAAAATTTATGAGAAGCCTGTCGCAGAAGTCCTCCTGTTTCGTCTTGCAGAAGTCAGAATGGTTCCGCGTATAAGCATCGGCGAAGGTACCGATGACAACTACGGCAAGAGAAATAGCGGAGACATGAACGGCGACCAGGTATAAGGTGAATAAACCTTTAAGCCTTCTATGAAAGGAGAAGAGTTCGCTATGAAAAAAACACTCAAAGCTGTTATAGCTATGATACTTGTTCTGGCGCTCGGATTCGCTGTTGCTGCGCCTGTCTTTGCAGCCTCCGCTTCCGCTGTTGTCCAGTCCGCAAGCATTAGGGACTTCTTCAAGAAAGTCGGAGAGTCCATAAAGAAGCTTTTTGAAAAGATCTTTAAGCCCACTCCCAAGCCCGACCCGCAGCCCGAAGGCCCGTCTACGGGCGGCTCGGTTGAGGCTGAGAGCGTCCCGATTGACGATTCTCAGGACAAGGGCAACACCATCGGCAAGAATGACGTTTACGCCAGCCCGCTGTGGTAAAAAGAATTGAGCAATTTTAGTATAAAAATTGCAGATTTGACGGTAGATATCTCCTGCACACACCTTCACCTTTCGGATGTGTGCAGTGAGTACCTCACCGACGAGGCTCCGCTGTTTTCGGTTGGGGCCGATGAAGAACACAAGGAGGAGCTCAGAAAATTTTTTCTGGGCTCTTCTCAAGTGTTTTCTGACGCCTTTTTGGAGAGCATCGCCGTGCAGGAGAAAATCTGCGCCGCCGTGCTCGACTATGACGCCGCCGTCTTTCACGCCGCGCTCATCGCTTTCGACGGGCAGGGTGTGGCCTTCGCCGCGCCGAGCGGCACGGGCAAGACGACGCACATTAAGCTTTGGCAGCGCCTCTACGGCGACCGCGTTGAGATAATCAACGGCGACAAGCCTCTCTTCACCCTGCGCTCCGGTCGTTTCTTTGCGTCCGGTATGCCGTGGTGCGGAAAGGAAAATTGGGGTTGCAGCAAGACCGTTCCGCTGAAAGCCATTTGCTTTATCGACCGCGCGGAACAAAATTCGATTTCCCGCCTTGAGGACAACCGCGAGATAATGAGCCGCCTGTTTTTGCAGCTTGTTATGCCCGAGGAACATCGCCTCATGGTGAAATATCTTGATTTTGCAAATAAGCTGATAAATACCGTTCCGTTCTACCTTCTGCGCTGCAACATGGAGTTAAGCGCCGCGCAGACAGCGCACGACGGCATTTTCAGCATAGAATAAAGAGGTTGCTATGAAAATAAAAGACGGATTTTATATGACAGCCATAGGCACCGATTTTGTGGTTATCGCCGGCTCTCCCGAGACAAAAAAGGAGTTTGACGGTATGCTCCGCCTGAACGAGACGGGCGCATTCCTTTGGAAGAAGCTCGCCGACGGCGCGAGCGAAGAGACGCTTGCCGACGCGCTCTGCGCCGAATACGGGGTCTCTGCCGAGGTTGCCGCAAAGGACACTGCGGACTTCCTCGAGATTATCCGCTCCGCCGGCTTTGTTGAGGAATAATATGAACGGTAACAGCCCGATATCCTATGAGACGCTAATCGCCGCAGCGGGCAGTGTCGTTATCGAGCCGATCGGCATCAGTATGCTCCCCTTTTTAAAGGAGGGTAGAGACTCGGTGCGCCTTGTAAGGCCTTCTGTCGACCCGCAGAAATATGACATCGTCCTCTACCGCGTGCGCGGCGAGTATGTCCTTCACCGCATTATCGGCTTTGACGGCGACAGTTATATTATTTGCGGCGACAACTGCCGCGGCTGGGAGCGCGGTCACGGGCGAAAAGATATAATCGCCGTCGTCGATGAGATATACAGAAACGGAAAGCCCGAAAAACCGCATTGCCCGAAAAATCGCATATATGAGCGCCTTTGGTGCTCGTCATTACTAAAAAGAATTGTTATGAAATTGAGAAAAAATAAACAAAACGCCGAGATTTAACCTAAAATCTGGGTGTTTTTTCATTTATTATTCCAATTAGAAGAGATTTTTCTATATATATTCTATATAATACTATCAAGCCGTTTCAAAAACAGCAGCAAAAAAGATCCGCTGCCGGTTATTTTGCGGCGGCGGATCCTCTTCTATTTAAACAGTGTACAGCCCGACTGACGGAACCGCTCAATCATTTCGTGTGCCTTTTCGACGCTCAGCCCGAAATGCTCGCACAGGCACTCTATGCACATACACTCATGAGCGCCGCGGTTTATCATCTTGCGGTGAAAGCCGATGTCGTCATTAGTCAGAGGCTTTGAGCATTTGATGCAGTAGGTCATTTCTTCAGCTTGCAGATGTAGCAGGCGCAGTCGTGCGCCTCGAGATGAACCTGCATGAACTCCTTCTTGACTCCGATGCACTCGCCTGTGAACGCGTCAGTCATCTCAAGCCCGTAGCCGGAGGCGGCGGTTATGCCCAAGTTCTCGAAATAGAGCGGCACACCGCACTTGCTCTCGCTGAAGTTGACGAAAAGAAGGGCAATCTCGTCGTTGGAGAGGAGCTTGGCGAAGGCAATCTTGTCGTTCCAGCTCTCCGTTGCGACAAAAGCCGGGCGGGACTCCTCGTCCTGATTTATTCTGATAAGACGCTCGTTTTTAATGAGATCAAGGCAGAAATTATTAAGCTTTCTCAGGTCGCCGCCGAGCATCAGCGGGGACGAGAACATACACCAGAGCGCAAACTGCGTCTTGTAGTCGGTGTCCGTGCAGCCTACAGAGCCGACATTTCCCTTGCCGTACATTCCCACGGTGAGCATATCAATGTCGTTGAAGCAGCCGGGAGCCGAATATGCAAGGTTATCCACTTGGCTCAATGCTATATCGGCGAACGAGCGGAAGCTGTCGTTTATGTCGCCGGTCGAGCGGTACATATGCGCGCCCGCCGAGCGAATCCAGCGGCTGACCTCGTCATTGCCCCAGTTGCAGGCGGAGAAAAGTATCTCGCGTCCGCAGGCCTTGAGCGCCATACCCATTTTTCTGTAGAGCAGGGGACCGTTTGCGCTGTCGGGCTTGTAGCAGAAGTCGTATTTCAGAAAGTCAACGCCGTACTCGGCAAAGGTCTCCGCGTCGAGATATTCGTGGTCGAAACTGCCCGGATAGTCTGCGCAGGTGCGCGTTCCGGCGCAGGAATACATACCGAACTTGAGCCCCTTGCTGTGGACATAATCGCTGACAGCCTTCATTCCGTTGGGAAACTTCTCCTCGTCCGGGACGATTTTTCCCGTCTGCGGGTCGCGCTCGCGCTTGCTCCAGCAGTCGTCGATGACAAGGTACTCATATCCGCAGTCGCGCAGGCCGAGCTCAACCATCTTGTCGGCGGTCTCCTTGATTATCTGCTCGTTGATGTTTTCGCCGAATGTGTTCCAGGTGTTGAAACCCATGGGCGGAGTCTTTGAAAGCATTTGATCACTCCTCAGTGAATTTATTTTTCAATTTATATTAACACAAGACGTCATTAAAGGCAATAAAAATCTGCCGCACCGAATGATGCGACAGGTTTCTGTTTTCTTTAAGCAGCTCCGAAAATCTTGAGGATGAGTTGAAAAACGGCGTCAACTATCTGTTTGCTCAAACCGTGCTCTTCGAGGAATCTGAGAATGTCGCCGACAAACTTCAGGAAAGCCTGAAAAAGCTCTGCCGCTTCCTGGCCGCCCGCCTGAAGCTTCGCAAAAAGCTCGACTATTTGGTGAATGAGCGTTGTGATGAATTCCATTATTTTTGCCTCCTTTTTATACTTGTGGGAATTAATAAAATATTAGCACATTTTTCTTTCACGGCAATAGTCAAATCGGCAAAATCAGCATCGGCAGAAATAATTTTTTCGTTACTTTGCTCATGAATAATAATCTATGTGTCGAAAAGCTTCAAGGTCGGTCGATATAAAAGACAAAGCAGACAGCTGACGGCTGCCTGCTCTGCCAAAAAGGAGTCAATTTTCAAAAAAGAAGTCAATCTAAGATGACGTAACACTCAACGGTACTTATCTTATTTGAAAAGGCCGAGAATAGCATCAAAGATAGCCTTGACGATAGCCTGTGCGTCGAAAGAAGCGCCGGCAAAACCAAGAATCTTTTCGATCATCTCAAAGATAGTTGCTAACATGTGCGATGTCCTCCCTTCTCCCTTAATAAGACAATTGCTTGTCTCCTTACGTTTAAATTATAACAGCAAATATTTTTGCTTGTCAAAAGGGAATTGAGAGTTTTTGTATATTTTTTAACGTCTTTTGGCTATATTATAAACAGTTTGTAAATAAAATTTATAAATAATACAAGTTTATTCGCAATATGTATATTTATGCATATTGTTAGTTTAAAAAAAGAGAAAATAAAAGTAGGTGATTCATGGTGTTTTTTTACAGGTTCCTTTATGTGTTCATCTGGCCGCTGTTCCGTCTCCTCTTTCATCCGAAGGTGAGAGGCAGGGACAATATCCCGAAGAGCGGCGCGATTATCTTTGCGGGTAATCACAAGAGCAACCTCGACTGCGTTTTGCTGGCTACGTGCCTGTGGCGTCAGGTTCATTTTATGGCGAAGGATGAGCTGTTCCGCGGCGCCGCAGGCGGATTTTTCCGAGCCCTGGGCACTATTCCCGTCAACAGGCGCATCCGCGATGCCTCCGCCTTGAGCGAGGCTCAAAAGGTGCTTGAGGCCGGCGGAATCATCGGCATCTTTCCGGAGGGTAGCTTCAACCGGACGAAGGAAACTGTCATGCCGTTTAAGCCCGGCGCCGCGAGAATGGCGGCGAGAAGCCACGCAGCGCTTGTCCCGTTTGCGATAAAGGGGAAATATACCGTAATCGGCAGGCGTGTGGAGATAGAGTTTTATCCGGCGATAGAAACGGCGGAAAGAGATGCCGCGTCAATAGGACACGAGCTCGAAAATACGGTGAGAGAGGGACTCGAAAATGGGAAAAGATAACGATAGGGGATTCAAAGTAATAACAGCGTTTATAAAGCCGGGCTTCAGACTGCGCTTTTCGCCGACAATTATAGGCGCGGAAAACATTCCGAAGGACGGCGCGGTTGTAATCGCCGGAAATCATAAAAATATAAGCGATCAGTTTTTGGTGTTTTTAGCGACAAAGCGAGTTGTCAATTATATGGCCAAGCGCGAGTATTTTGACGGTGCGCTCGCCCCGCTTTTCAGATGGGCGGGCTGCATACCCGTCAACCGCGACGGCTTCGATGCCGCCGCAGTCAGAAGCGCGATAAAAATTCTGAAAAAGGGCGGCGCCGTCGGAATCTTCCCGGAGGGCACGCGCAACAAAACGGACGCGCTCTTATTGCCGTTTAAGCCCGGCGCCGTTGCCATTGCCCAAAGGGGAGGCGCCGTAATAGTGCCGTTTGCGATAACCGGAGAGTACGAGAGAAAGGGCGGGCTGAAAATTGTTTTCGGCAAGGCTTTTTCGCCGGCGGATATGAGTCCGGAAGCGGCGACCGAAAAATTGTACAATGAGGTCAGAGATTTGCTCACCGCCCGGTAAATCGCCCGAAATCGAACAAAAAACGACTGTTTTAAAAAATTTTTTGTCATTTTGCATTGAATTTTTATTTCATGCTATCTTCAATTTGTTGTGGTTTTTCCGTTGACATTTGCCATATATTGTGATACAATCCAATCGTAGGAGATTATACCCTGCGCGAATCGGCGCGAATCTTCAAAAAAATCGAACATTTGTGTTGACAAACCGAATATTTGTGCTATAATTAGAGACAGAAAGAACAAATGTTCCGATTTTTTCCGTAAGGAGGAAGCAAAAATGACAAGTACATTCATAATTGTTTCGATTCTCGAAGTTGCCGTTGCGGCCCTTATAATAACCGGCTTTGTGTTTGAGAAGAAGCTGATCGATTTTGAGGAGAAGCTTGAGACTGCTCTTGCCAAGAAGATCGCTCACTTCCTCTGCACCAACAAGTACACGAAGGCTCATTTTGTCAAGGAGAAAAAGACCGCTCAGCGTCGCAGCGCAGCCAAGACTGCGTTCGAGCCCGAGACTGTCTCTCCGACCCCCGGCAAAAAGGGCAACAGAGTTGCCTGACCTTTTTCAGGAATCGCATAAGTTTGACCGCCTTGCGTTTGGCAGGGCGGTCTTTTTTTACTTTTGAGCGGTCTTACGAACCGTCAGCAGCCGCAGCCGTTGTTGCAGCCGCATCCGCAGTCCGAAGCTCTGGCAACGCCATTATTGCAGCCGCAGCCCGTGTCACAGAGCAGAAGGATGATGATAAGGAAAATGCACCAGTTGTTTGAGCAACCCATCGTTTTGCCTCCTCTTCAGTTACTAAGAAAGAGTGCCGCGGTTTTAGGCGAGCACCGCTTTCATCAATATATTATGACGCGACGCGTTTGACGGTTACACTTTTCGGAGCAAACATAATTTTCTTTTCTTCGGCGTAAACTAAGTAACCGGAGGTGTCGGGTATGCTGTTTGATAAGAACGGAGAGGTGCTGAGCTACGATGAGAGCGATATATTCTGCGAGGAATTAGCGTTTTCGGATGAATATACCGCCTATTGCCGCTATTTAAACCGACTTGAGCCGCGCGGCAGAAAAGCGGAGAAAACGGGAGATAAGCGCGAAAAAAGCGAGCATGAGCGCGATAAATTAAAATAATGAGGCAAAGGGGATAAGTTTGACTTTCCCTGACTTTTGACCGCGATTCACGGCGGGCTTATAATATAATCGAAGGTCAAAGAAAGTCAAAGACAGAAAAGAGGTGTCTGAGATGAGCTTGAGCAGTCAGATAACGGGCATGATACTCGAGATGCTAGGAAACGGCGGAACGGTCGAGATACAGCGCAACGAGCTGGCGCAGACGGTGGGCTGCGTTCCGAGCCAGATAAACTATGTTATCGCGTCGCGCTTTACTCCGGAGCAGGGCTATATCGTCGAGAGCCGCAGGGGAGGCGGAGGCTATATAAGAATAAGACGCGCTGCGATGGAGCCGAATCAAAAGGTCATGCACGCGGTCAACGCCGTGGGCGGCAGGCTCGACGAGCGCACGGCTCGCGCGCATTTGGCGGAGCTTGTCGGCGCGGGCGTCATTGATAAGCACGCCGCCGTGCTGATGCTCAGCGCCGTGTCGGACAACGCTCTGCGCCCGGCCGCCGCCGGGGACAGGGACGCCGTCAGAGCGTCGGTATTCAAACAGCTGCTGCTCGTTGAAATGGGCAGAAACGGATAAAGGGAGGAAAAAATATGCTTTGTCAAAACTGTGGAAAAAATGAGGCGACAACTCACATAAAGCAGGTCATAAACGGCGACACAGCCGAGCGCCATCTCTGCTCCGACTGCGCCGAGCATCTCGGCTACGGCGATGCGTTTTCGGGCTTCGGCTTCGACGTTGCCGGGCTTTTCGGGAATTTCTTCGGCGATGCCGTTCATTCGCTCGGTGCGCCGAGAAAGGTGGTGCGCTGCCCGAAATGCGGCTCGTCGTTCAACGATATAGTCCGCGAGGGCAGGGTCGGCTGCGCCGAATGCTACAAGGTGTTCTATAACGAGCTCAAGCCCTCGCTCCAGCGCATTCACGGCCAGATACGCCACAGCGGAAAGATAGCCTCGACTGCCGAGCCTGTCAGCGAGGAAGAGGCAAAAACCGACGAGAGAGAAGAGCTTAAAAAGCAGATGGACGAGGCGGTTGCCGCGCAGAACTTCGAGCTTGCGGCGCAGCTTCGCGACAGAATAAAGGAGCTTGAAGGGGGTGCCGAAAATGAGTAAATGGTATGTAGACAAGGGCGAACAGGGCGATATCGTCCTGAGCACACGCGTGCGTCTTGCGCGCAACCTTGAGGAATATCCGTTCCCGTGCCGCCTCGACACGGCGGGCAAAATAAAGGTCAACGAAAAGGTGCGCGACACCTTGCTCTCATGCGTGCCCGAGCTGGGACTTCACTATGTGACAATGGATTCGCTCAGCCGCGAGCAGGCGATATCGCTCGCCGAGCGGCATCTGATAAGCCCGGAGTTCGCTTCCGTGCGCGAGGGCAGGGCGCTCATGCTCACGGAGGATGAGACGGTGGGCATAATGCTCTGCGAGGAGGATCATATCCGCGTTCAGGTTATGAAATCGGGACTTGCTCTCATGGACTGCTATGTTCTCGCCGATAAAATAGACTCCGCGCTCGATAAAAAGCTGAATTTTGCGTTCGATGAGAGACTCGGCTATCTGACCCAGTGCCCGACGAATCTCGGAACTGCCATGCGAGCCTCCGTCATGCTGCATCTGCCCGCGCTCAGAAGAAGCGGCCAGCTCTCGGTGCTCAGCTCGACAATTTCGAAATTAGGGCTCTCTCTGCGCGGCGCATACGGCGAGGGCAGAGAGTCGCGCGGCGATATCTATCAGCTCAGCAACCAGATAACCCTCGGCATAACCGAGCAGGCGGCGATTGAAAATCTCCAGTCGATAACCCGTCAGCTTGTCACGCAGGAACGCGCGGCGGCGGAGCGTATGTGCGCCGATATCGCCATGCAGGATAAAATATACAGGGCTCTCGGAATTTTGCAGAGTGCGCGCGTGCTGACCTGCGACGAGATGATGGATCTCATATCCCTGGTGCGCCTCGGCTCGGCAAGGGGAATACTCAATATACCCATAGAAAAGCTCAACGAGCTGCTCGTCAATATGCAGCCCGCCACGATAAGCGCGGCGAACGGCAAGCATATCGACGCGCGGCAGAGGGATTGCCTGAGAGCCGACGCGGTGCGCGAGGCGCTGTCCTAAAACACAGCCGATAAACATATATAAAAACATATATCTTCCGATTCTCTTTCGATTTTCCGGCAATAATCTCTATTGTACGGTCATGCGGAAAGGAATGATAATATGTATAAGTTTACCGGCTTTACGCAGAAAGCCAATGATGTGCTGAACGCCGCTATCGAATATGCGGAGAACATGGGGCACACCTATATCGGCAGCGAACATCTTCTGCTCGGACTTTTAGAGCAAAACGGCGGAGTGGCTTACACCGTTTTGACAAACAAAAAACTTACCGTCGGCAAGGTCGAGGACGCTGTCAGAAACAGTATCGGATTCGGCGTGCCGACGGTGCTGACTCCCGGCGATTTTACGCCCAGGTGCAAGAATATCATTGAAAATGCCATGCTTCAGGCCCGCGATATGGGGCACAGCTACGTCGGCACGGAACATCTGCTTATCTCTGTAATAAAGGAGGGCTCGAGCGCGGCGACTGCCGTTATGACCCGACTCGGTGTTTCGCCGCAGGAGATTTTGCAGGAGCTTTTGAAGGTGTTCGGCTCTGCTCCCGACAGGGACTCGGAGAAGTCGGATTCCGTCAAAAAGCCGGTCGGCAGGGCGGACACCCAGACCCTCAACCGCTACGGGCGCGATCTGACCTCGTTTGCCGCGGCGGGCAGGATAGATCCGGTAATAGGCAGGCAGAAGGAGATAGAGCGCGTCGTTCAGATTTTGTCGCGCAGGACGAAGAACAACCCATGTCTGATAGGCGAGCCGGGAGTCGGAAAGACGGCTATCGCCGAGGGGCTTGCGCTGAAAATCGCCACGGGTGAAGTGCCGGAGCCGCTCAAGGGCAAGCGTATAGTTTCTTTAGACCTCACCGGCATGGTCGCCGGCACAAAGTACAGAGGCGACTTCGAGGAGCGCGTAAAATCTGCCATAGAGGAGGTCTCAAGGGCGGGGGATGTCATTCTCTTTATCGACGAGCTGCACACGCTCATAGGCGCAGGCTCGGCGGAGGGCGCGGTGGACGCCGCGAATATTCTAAAGCCCGCGCTTGCCCGCGGCGAGTTACAGGTGATAGGCGCGACGACGCTCGAGGAATACCGCAAGCACATAGAAAAGGATGCCGCGCTCGAGCGCCGCTTCCAGCCCGTCACGGTCGGCGAACCGAGCGAGGATGAGGCAGTGGCGATACTCAAGGGCATACGCGACAAATACGAGGCGCACCACAAGGTGAAAATAACCGACGGCGCTATTGAAGCGGCGGTGAAAATGTCGGTGCGCTATATCGGCGACAGGTATCTGCCCGACAAGGCGATAGACCTGATAGACGAGGCGGCGTCGCGCGTCAGGCTCGGCGCATTTACCGTGCCGCCCGAGCTTAGAGATATGGAGGAGAAGCTTCGCACCCTCGCCGAGGAAAAGGATTCGGCCGTGAACTCTCAGGAGTTCGAGCGAGCCGCGCAGATACGCGACGAGCAAAGGAAGCTCAGCGATAAATTGGAGCGCGCAAAGCACAGCTGGCGCGAGAAATCGAGCGAAAAAATAGGCGAGGTGACCGCAGATAATATAGCCGAAATAGTCTGCGCGTGGACGGGGATACCTGTCTCGCAGCTGACAAGCGCGGAGAGTGAGCGCCTGCTGCGGCTCGAGGATGAGCTGCACCGCCGAATAGTCGGCCAAGATGAGGCTGTCGCCGCGGTTGCAAGGGCGATAAGGCGCGGCAGAGTCGGACTTAAAGACCCGAAGCGTCCGACGGGCTCGTTCATCTTTCTCGGCCCTACGGGAGTCGGTAAAACGGAAATATGCAAGGCACTCGCTTCTTCGCTTTTCGGCGACGAGAACGCGATGATAAGGCTCGATATGTCCGAATATATGGAGAAGCACACAGTCTCGCGGCTTGTCGGCTCGCCGCCCGGCTATATCGGCTATGACGAGGGCGGTCAGCTGACGGAAAAGGTGCGCCGCAGACCGTACAGCGTTATACTTTTTGATGAGATCGAAAAGGCGCACCCGGATGTTTTCAATATACTGCTCCAAATACTTGACGACGGCATGCTGACCGATTCGCAGGGGCGCAGGGTCGACTTCAAAAACTGCATTATTATAATGACCTCGAATGTCGGCGCGAAGCTCATTTCGGGCAGCGGAAATGCTCTCGGCTTCTCGACCGAGCGCGGAGATGTTCCGAGCCACGACCGCGTGCGCGAGCTCGTGACCGGGGAGCTCAAGAACACGTTCAGACCGGAGTTTTTAAACCGCGTCGATGATATAATGGTCTTTCACTCGCTCGAAAAAAGCGATATATCGGAGATAGCGCGCAGGCTGCTCGAGACACTCTCGGGGCGCGTGGGGCAGCTCGGCATAGTTCTGACCTTCGACGAATCGGCGGTAGAAAAGACAGCGGACGCGGGCTTTGACCCCGTCTACGGCGCAAGACCGCTCAAGCGCGTCATTCAGAGGGAGATCGAAGATAAGCTCTCGGAGCAGATGCTCGAGGGCAAGGTGACGGTCGGCAAAAAATATCTCTGCAAAGCGGAAAACGGCGAATTTGTTTTTGTCGAACGGAACGAGCCCGAATCGGCTGAAAATGAATAAAAGTGCACCCGAAGGCGTCTTGCTTTCGGGTGCGTTTTTTGGACTCTTTTAACTTTTTACTTAGCCTCGGCTATGAATCTCTTGAGATTTTCAAGACCTATTTCAATGCCCGTGAGCGGCTGCTCTATGCCCTCAAACTCGATGCTGACATATTTGTCATAGCCCGCGCGCCTGAGTATGCCCATGCACTGCGCTACGGGGATATTGCCGTGGCCTATCACCGCGCCGCGCAGATAATTTCCGGCTCTGCTGCGGAAGAATCCGCGCCCGGGGTCGGGCTCCGAGCCGCTCTTGATGTGGAAATCCTTGGCGTGAACGTGCTTTGCGTATTTTGCGACTCTGCCCACCGCCTTGTCGGAGGGGTCGTCGGCGCAGGCAAAGTTGCCTATGTCAACGAGCAGACCGAAATTGGGATTTGCGACTCCCGTGACGAGCTTTTCGACGCGGTCGCTGTCCTGCGCAAAAAAGCCGTGGTTTTCAACCATAGTCGAGATGCCCTTCTCTGCGGCATATTCGGTCACTCTGCGGCAGCCCTCAACGAGGGTGGGCAGAGCCTGCTCAAACCCGCAGTAAGCGCTAAGGGGCGCATTATAGCCGCCTGTTGCATCGTGGCGCATTCCGGAAGCGCCGAGTATCTCCGCTATGTCCACCTGCTTAAACAGGCGCTCGCACTCCTCGTCGAGCGGGCGGTTGAGAAGCTCCGCGCCGATGGTGTAGTTGACTATCGGCAGCCCCGTTTTTTCGCTCTCGTCGCGCAGGCGCTTGGCGTAGTCCTCGACGGACATTCCGTTTTCGGGCAGGAGGTCGATAAATTCGATTCCGTCAAAGCCCATTTCCTTGACCTTGCCTATGAGCTGAAGCTGGGTTATTTCCCCGCTCGAAAGCATAGGCTGAAAGCTGTAGCTGCTGACGCAGGTTTTCATATTTTTTCACCTCAGTCCATGTATCCCTTGAGGAAGCTGACGGCGTTTCCGATATCCTTTTCGGGGTCGTCGCCGACTTCTCGCTCTATTGTCAGGAAGCCCTTGTAGCTGATATCGTCGAGCGCGGCGAGATAATCATCCCACTTGACGCTGCCCTCTCCGAGCGGCACTTCTTTAAACGAGCTGCCGGTGACGAGCGGGTCTTTTTTTATGCCGTAGACTATCTCGGGATCCCTGTAGAATATCTGAACGCCGTCCTTGGCGTGGGTATGAACTATGTAGTCGCGCAGGTTGTAGACCGCCTTTGCGGGGTCGTCGCCCGTGACCATGACAAGGTTCGCGGGGTCGAGGTTGACCGCGACGCCGGTAGAGCCGAGCGAGTCAAGAAACTTCTTGAGCGTCGCCGAGGTCTCGGGTCCCGTCTCGATGGCGAAATGGGCGTCGAGGCTGTCCGCGAAGCGGGAGAGCTCAAAGCACGCATCCTGCATTATCTTGTATCGCTCGTGTCCGCTGTCCTCGGGAACAACGCCGATGTGTGTTGTGACGATATCCGTGCCGAGCTCCTTTGCAAGCTCGATTATCCTCTTCGACTTCTCGACTCTCCACCCGTTTTCGTCCCTGTTGCCGAAGCCTCCGCCGAGGTCGCCGCAGAGGGCGGAGATGACGAGCCCGTTGTCCTCAACGAGCCTGCGGAAATCCGCACGCTTCGAGCCGACAAGCTCCTCTGGCGACATCTCGCCGCTGGTGGCATAGACCTGAATGCCCTGCGCCCCGACCTTGGCTGCCTTTCCGACCGCTGTCGGGATATCCGTGCGGAAGCTGTCAATAATAACGCCTATTGGAAATTTCATGTTGGCACCGTCCTTTAAAAAGGTATTTTAACAAGGCAATGATAACAAATAACCGCCCGATATTCAAGAGATAAAGGACTTTATTTATAAAAAGCTTATTTATGCTTCTTATGAACTAAAAACTTCTTTTAATATAATACAATATCCTAAGGGCGGTAATGCGGCGCCGCAATGGAAAAAGACAAAAGAGAGGCGGGAGAACAATGAAAAAAGTCGGAATAATTACATGGCATTATTGTAATAATTACGGGAGCTTTTTTCAGGTATTTGCGCTTCAGAGTTATATCGAAAGCATAGGATATGAAGCGCAGATAATAAATTACAGAACTCCCGGAAGCTCGGCGGCGAAGAAGATAATCAAAAAGGCAATATATCGGCTTGAAAGACTGACCCCGGGGAGACTTGTGCTCATACTTCGGAGAATTTTCGGCTCAAGTGAAATATTCGGCTTCAAGTTCTGGGCTGCGCGCAACAGACTGCTTAGAAGAACAGAGCTTATCCTTGATAAAAACAAGCTGAGCAAAAAAGCGCGGGATTATTACGCCGTTGTCTGCGGCAGCGACCAAATATGGGCTCCGCGCGGGCTTGATACTGCCTATATGCTTGATTTTGTTCCTGACGATGTGAAAAAAATATCCTATGCCGCAAGTATAGGCTTTAACTATATCCCGGACGATATGAGGGATGAATATAAAAAATATATTTCGCGCATTGACAGTGTGTCTGTCCGAGAAGGTACCGGAGTGAAGCTTCTCAAAGAATGCTGCGATATCTGTGCTGCGGATGTGCTTGACCCGACTTTTCTTGTTGATCGCAGCAATTGGGAGAATCTTGCGTCGGAGACATTGGGTGAAGATAACTTTATATTCTGTTATTTTTTGAATCAAAATCACAAGTATAAAAAAACAGTGCTGGATGCTGCCGAGCGGTTAGGATATAAAATAGCAGGCGTCAGTGCAAACGGGAAAGATGCCGATTGGCTTGAGCTGAATAATGATATAACGCCGGAAGAGTTTTTGGAGCGCGTAAAAAAAGCGAAGCTGATATTTACGGATTCTTTTCACGGAACAGCGCTGTCGATGATAATGAACAGGGACTTCTATGTTTTTGAAAGATTTGAGAGCTCAGACCCCGTCAATCAGAATTCGAGAATATATTCAATTTTGGAAAAGGCCGGACTTTCGGACAGAGTCGTCGGCGCAGACGGAAACATTGAACCCTTCGGGCATATAGACTACGATAGAACTAACGGCTTGCTCGAGACGGAAAGACAAAAATCGAAAGCTTTTTTAAAGGAAGCCTTGGGTGATACAGAATATGATTGATATTTTAGAAAAAGAGAAATGCACCGGGTGCGGAGCTTGCTTTGCAGCGTGTCCTGTCGGATGCATATCTATGATTGCCGACGAAAACGGATTTGAATATCCGCGTGTGTCAGAAAGCTGTATAAATTGCGGAAAATGCTCGACTGTCTGTCCTGCGCTGAGCGGAAAGCCAAGGTTGAGCAATGCCGTTGAGCACAAGGCATTTGCTTTATGTTCAAAAGATCCGGACGTTTATGTGCACAGTTCATCCGGCGGCGCTTTCACCGAGATATGCTCGGCATTTGCAAATGACGATACAGCCATTTTCGGCGCGGCATTTGACGGATTCAAGGTTATACATACAGGTGTCGAAGGGGTGGAGAACATAGCGCCTCTGCGCAAGTCAAAATATGTTGCGGCCTCTGCCGGGGACTGCTTTAGGCAGACAAAGGCGCTGCTTGAGCAGGGGCGCAGGGTAGTTTGGTGCTCTACCCCATGCCGTATAAGCGGACTGCGCAGCTTTCTCGGACATGAATATGACAACCTGCTTTGTGTTGACTTTATCTGTCACGGGGTCGGCAGCCCGAAGGTTTTTGAGGATTTCATAAACTACACTCAAGAGCGTTACGGCGAAAAGCTGAGGAAATATACATTCAGGAGCAAGCGCAAATGCGATAAGAACGTTTCAAGGCATATGTCGGAGTATGAGTTTGAATCCGGCAGAAAAATGTATATCGATATGGACGAATACTCTCAGATATTCATAGATCAGCTTTGCCTGAGGGATTGCTGTGAGGGCAACTGTGACTATCAGACCGAGGAACGTGTCAGCGATATAACCATAGCGGACTTCAACAGCCGCCACAAGGCGCTGCCGGAGATAGCGTGGGATTATAGGGCATATTCTACTCTTATAGTCAATACCGAAAAGGGTCAGGAGGTATTTGAAAAGCTGCGGAGCAAGGTGGATTGCAGGCAGTGCGCCGTTGAGGAGATAAAAAAATACAACTTTTTGTTTTGCAAAAAAGCGCCGGGCAACCCGAGGTATAAGCAGTTTTTTGAGGATTACAGCAACAATGAGTTTTCCGCTGTGATAAACAAATACGCAAAGCCGAAGAAAGAAAGCAGGATAAAGCTTTTTACAAATAGAATGATTCTGAAATATTATATAATCGAGCTTGCTAAAATAGTTTATTCGCGGTTGAAAAGGCTTATTAAAAGATAAAAGCAGGTCGCCTTATGGCGGCCTGCTTCATTTGTGTCATAATCAGTCGAGCACTATTTCCAGCTCGCGCTTTTGAATTTTCATTCCGTGCTTTTCATAGAAACGCAGGGCGCTGTCGTTGCCCTCCCAGACGTTCAATGTCAGGTTGTGGCAGCCGAGCTTTTGTGCGGTCGAAAGCGCCTTTTTAAACAGTGCGTCGCCTATGCCCTCGCGCCTGAAATTTTCGTCTACGCACAGGTCGTCAATATAGAGCTCCGTGTTAGGACAGCGTGCGGAGTCGGCGAAGTGGTCGATTATAATACAGAAAATATATCCGAGCACACGGTCGTTTTCGTCCGCGGCGACAAAGATTAGGCGGCTCTCGTCCGTTAGAAGCTTTTTGAGGCTCTCGCCGTCGTATTTTGACTTCCCCGCCTTGAACAGGTCGGGTCTTATCCCGCTGTGCAGAGCGCAGATATATTCGAGCAGCTCAAGTATTTTCGGGCAGTCGTCCTGCCTTGCGCGTCTTATCTCTTTAAGCATTTTTATCCCCTCACCTTACGCAGACTCTCTCTATGCTTCTCGCCTTGCCCGTTTTTTCGTCAGCGTCGATTATAACGCCGCACATCATGCAGGCGCCGTCGCTTATCTCAAAGCGTGTGGGCAGTCCGGTCTTGAGCCATGATATCGAGGCCTCGGGGCGCACGCCGAGCACGGAGAGCTCGGGACCCGTCATGCCGAGGTCTGTTATATATGCCGTGCCGCCGGGCAGGATTTTTTCATCCGCCGTCTGAACGTGGGTGTGCGTGCCGACAACGGCGGTCGCCCTTCCGTCGAGGTAAAAGCCCAGGGCGAGCTTCTCCGCCGTTGACTCGGCGTGGATATCGACTATCTTTATTTTGCAGTCGTCTATCTCCTTCATGAGAGGGTCAATGTAGGAAAACGGATTGTCCGAACCGTTTATATAAGCGCGCCCGAGAAGGTTTATAACGCCGATGCGCACCCTGCCCATGTCGATAACCCCGACGCCCTTGCCGGGGCAGGAGGAGCCGACGTTTGCGGGGCGGATTATGTCGCTGCGCTCGTCGAGAAAATGATACACCTCGCTGCGCCTGAACGCGTGATTGCCCGTGGTTATGAAGTCGACGCCGCTTGAAAAAATGTGCTCGGCGGCAGCAGAGGTTATGCCGTTTCCGGGCGCCGCATTTTCGCCGTTTGCTATAACAGCGTCTATGCCTTCAAGCTTCTTGAAGCCGGGGAGCACCGAGCGCAAAAAGTCGCAGCCCTGCGTTCCGACAATGTCGCCTATAAGAAGTATGTTCATTCCGATTTTCCTCTCAAAAAGGGGCTGTTGCATTTAGCGCAGAACAAAAAGAAAAATGCTGAAATGCAAAATTGTATGGTTGCATTTTTCTTTTTTAACCGTTTTTTCACCCGCTCGCGGTATCTATATACAGCTTCGGGGTGAAGAAAACGGTTTCTGCATCTAAATGCGACAACCCCAGCTTTTTTGCTTATTTTGCGTAGTCGCTGACTCTGCTCTCCCTGATAAGGTTGACCTTTATCTGACCGGGATATTCAAGCTCGTCTTCAATCTTCTTGACTATGTCGCGGGCGATGAGAACCATCTTCTCATCGTTGACGACCTCGGGCTTGACCATTATGCGAACCTCGCGGCCGGCCTGAATAGCGAACGAACGCTCAACGCCCTCAAACGAGGAGGCGATGCTTTCGAGCTTTTCAAGGCGCTTGATGTAGTTCTGAACATTCTCGCGTCTTGCGCCGGGGCGGGAAGCCGAAACTGCGTCGGCGGCCTGAACGAGGCAGGCGACAAGCGTCTTTGCCTCAACGTCTCCGTGGTGAGCCTGAATGGCGTGGACAACGCCCTCGCTCTCGCGGTATTTTTTCGCGGCCTCAACGCCCAGCTCAACGTGCGAGCCGTCCATCTCGTGGTCGAGCGCCTTGCCGATATCGTGGAGAAGGCCGGCTCTCTTTGCAAGCTTGACGTCGGCGCCAAGTTCCGCCGCCATGAGACCTGCAATATATGAAACCTCGAGCGAATGGTTGAGTACGTTCTGGCCGTAGCTCGTTCTGTATCTGAGCTTGCCGAGGAGCTTGACGAGCTCGGGATGCACTCCGTTGACGCCTGCGTCGATGAGCGCGCGCTCACCGGTCTGCTTGATGGTTGCGTCAACCTCGCGGCGAGCCTTTTCGTACATCTCCTCAATGCGGGCGGGATGAATTCTGCCGTCCGATATGAGCTTTTCGAGCGTCAGACGCGCGACCTCGCGGCGAACCGGATCAAAGCTCGAAACGGTTATTGCCTCGGGCGTGTCGTCGATTATCAGATCGACGCCGGTTATAGTCTCGAGCGTGCGGACATTTCTGCCCTCGCGTCCGATTATGCGGCCCTTCATCTCGTCGTTGGGCAGAGCGACAACGGAAACGGTGGTCTCCGCCGTATGGTCTGCGGCGCAGCGCTGAATGGCGGTGCCGATAATTTCTCTTGCTATTGTGTCGGCCTCGTCCTTGGTGCGCTGCTGATATTCGAGCACCTTGACGGCCTTTTCGTGAACAAGATCGTTTTCAAGGTTTTGGAGCAGGTATTCCTTAGCCTGCTCTCTGCTGTAGCCCGAGATTTTCTCGAGCACATCGAGCTGACTTCTCTTGAGGCTCTCCGCCTCGGCGAGTCTGTCGTCCGCATCCTTTATCTTGCGGCTGAGGGACTCATCCTTCTTTTCGAGATTTTCGATTTTTTTGTCGAGACTCTCTTCCTTCTGAATGATTCTGCGCTCCTGGCGCTGAACCTCGTTGCGCCTCTCGCGCAGCTCTTTTTCGTTTTCGCTTCTCTGCTTGTGAATCTCATCCTTGGCCTCAAGGATAGCTTCTTTCTTTTTGGCCTCAGCCTGAGTCATGGCTTCGCTGACTATGCGGTTCGCTTCTTTTGTAGCTGAACCTATTGCGGCTTCGGCAACTCTCTTCCTATGTAAACCGCCGAGAATAAAACCGACAACGCCGAATGCGACGCCGACCGCGGCGGCTATAAGAATAATTTTCCAAACTTCCAAACGAATAACACCTCCCGAATAAAAATTTTGATTATTGTAAAACTCAGTAAAATAACAATATGGAGTATAGCTTGGCACATAATACTACCATTATTATGTATAATAACCTTAAACGGGCGAAATGTCAAGGTGTTATTGCGACACATGGTACAAAAAATTCAGGAAACCGAAGAAAACTCCGTAAATAAAGTTGTTTTGAAGTATCAAATAAAAGTATTGACTTTTCGGCATTTGATGATAAAATAATAATGTCAAAGCCGTGAGGCAGAAGATGTCTTCCGAATGTCCTCAAAGAGAGCCGCGCGCCGTTGGCTGAGAGCGCGGGCGTCGATACGGAATATGTTACCGCTGCCGAGTGCGCACCGAAGCCCCGAGGGGATAGGCTGCGACGTATGACCGCGTTAAGGTCGCATGAGTGGCGGCGTGAGCCGCAAACCGGGTGGAACCGTGGAGCATTCGCTTCACCCCTGTAAATTTTACGGGGGTGGAGCTTTTTTCATCCCTGAGACGGGCCTTTGCCCGAAGCAGAAAGGAGAAATTTTTATGGTAAACATTGAACTCAAGGGCGGAGTCGTAAAGGAGTTTGACAACGGCATAACCGCCATGGAGGTGGCGAAGAGCCTCGGTATGGGACTCTATAAGGCGGCGTGCGTCTGCCGCATAGACGGCGAGGTTAAAGACCTGCGCACCCCCATTGACAAGGACTGCAAGCTCGAAATACTTACCTTTGACGATGACGACGGAAAGCGTGCGCTCAGACACACCGCCTCCCACGTTCTCGCTCAGGCGGTCAAACGCCTCTATCCCGAGGCGAAGCTTGCGATAGGCCCCGCCATTGACAACGGCTTCTATTACGATTTCGACGTCGATGTGCCGTTCACCCCCGAGGTTCTCGAGAAAATCGAGGCGGAGATGAAGAAGATAGTCAAGGAGGCTCTGCCGCTCGAAAGATATGAGCTTGCCCCCGAAGAGGCTATCGAACTGATGGAGAAGAAGGGAGAGACATATAAGGTCGAGCTTATCAAGGAGCACGCGGGCAAGGGCGAGAAGATATCGTTCTTCCGTCAGGGTGAGTTTGACGAGCTCTGCGCGGGACCTCATGTCCCCGACACCTCGCGCGTCAAGGCTTTCAAGCTGACCTCCTGCACCGGCGCTTATTGGCGCGGCGACTCGGACAATAAGATGCTCCAGAGAATCTACGGAACCGCTTTCACGAAGAAAGAGGATCTTGACAACTACCTCACCATGCTCGAGGAGGCGAAGAAGCGCGACCACAGAAAGCTCGGCAAGGAGCTCGGGCTGTTCACCATTATGGATGAGGGCCCCGGCTTCCCGTTCTTCCTGCCCAACGGCATGGTTCTCAGAAATACCCTTATCGACTACTGGCGCGAGGTTCATAAGCGCTACGGCTATGTCGAGATATCCACTCCCATGATGCTCAACCGTTCGCTCTGGGAGCGCAGCGGCCATTGGGATCACTACAAGGAGAATATGTACACCACCGTTATAGACGACACCGACTTTGCGATAAAGCCGATGAACTGCCCCGGCGGAATGCTCGTCTATAAGCTTCAGCCCCACTCCTACCGCGACCTGCCCCTTAGAATGGGCGAGCTCGGTCTGGTTCACCGCCATGAGCTGTCCGGCGCGCTTCACGGCCTGTTCCGCGTGCGCTGCTTCACTCAGGACGACGCGCATATCTTCATGACATGGGATCAGATGAAGGACGAGATAAAGGGCGTTGTCCGCCTGTTTGACGAGGTATATTCCGTGTTCGGTCTTACCTATCAGATCGAAGTCTCGACCATGCCCGAGGATCATATGGGCGACGAGAAGGATTGGGATTTTGCCACGGAGACCCTCAAGGCGGCAGTCACCGAGATGGGCAAGGACTTTGTTATCAACGAGGGCGACGGCGCGTTCTACGGTCCGAAGCTCGATTTCCACCTCTCTGACTCCCTCGGCAGAACATGGCAGTGCGGCACCATACAGCTCGATATGCAGCTGCCCGAGCGCTTTGAGCTTGAATACACCGGCGCGGACGGCGAGAAGCATCGCCCGGTCATGATTCACCGCGTTGTTCTCGGCTCTATCGAGCGCTTTATCGGCGTTATCACCGAGCACTTCGCCGGCGCGTTCCCGCTGTGGCTCGCTCCCGAGCAGGTGAGGATTCTGCCGATATCAGACAAGTTCCACGACTATGCACAGGACGTCTGCAAGCAGCTCGATATGGAGGGTCTCAGAGTCAGCGTTGACACCCGCAGCGAGAAGATCGGCTACAAGATTCGTGAAGCCCAGCTCCACAAGATTCCCTATATGCTCATCATCGGCGAAAAAGAGGTCGAGAGCGGCACGGTCAGCGTCAGAAAACGCGGCGAGGGCGATATCGGAGCTGTACGTATCGGCGAGTTTGTAGACAGCGCAAAGCTGGACGTTGCAGAAAAAAATATCTGGTAAAGCTTTGAGGTAAAATTTTAAAAAACTTAAACGCTCCGGCGCGGTATACAAGATATTGTGTACCGCGCCGGATTTCTTTCTATTTTTTAAAAAGTTTTTGAAATCAAAGTGTAAAAAATGGCTCTAAACTATTGCACACAAGAAACTTTTGCTTTATAATGTAGGTGACTAAAGGTGGATGAGTGCATTCAAGTGGTGGAACTAAACACCCAAAATTATGACAAAGGGGGGCGAGCGCATGGGAAAAACTGATTTTGGCGGATTTTTTATACATACGCTCGACCAGAAGAACCGAGTGTTTATTCCTGCGGAATTCCGCAGCAAACTCGGCGCGGACTTTGTCGTATGCACTCCGCCCGGCAGCAGCGACTGCATTATCATCTATACCCTCGAGGAGTGGGACAGATACTTTGAAAATCTCCGTGCCGTAAGCGACAGCGGCTACGCCCGCGCCTTTGCCGAGCGTATAGCGAGCAGCTCGAAGAGATGCGCCGTGCCCGACAAGCAGGGCAGAATAACTCTCTCGGCTGAACACTGTGCGGCGGCGCACCTCGAAAAAGAGGCGCTGATAGCCGGAGTCGGCAACCGCGTGGAGATATGGAATCCCGCAGTATGGGATGAGAAGTGCGCGGAGAATATGGCGGAAATCGAGAGATTCGCAAAGAACGTTCAGCTTTAATGCGGAGGGCGGCACAGCATGGATTTCAAACATATTCCCGTACTTTTCAACGAGTCGATTGATGCGCTCGACATAAAGCCGGACGGGCTGTACGCGGACTGCACCGCGGGCGGCGGCGGCCACTCGAACGCGATATTGGACAGGCTCTCGGAAAACGGCAGGCTCATCGCCGTTGACCGCGACCCCGAAGCGATAGCGACACTCACCGAGCGCTTTGAGGGCAGAGAGAATGTCAGCATAGTAAACGACAACTTTTTTAACATAAAGACTATACTTTCTCGGTTCACCGACGAGGGCGCCGACGGGATTCTCGCCGACCTCGGAGTGAGCTCGCATCAGCTCGACGACGCAGCGCGCGGATTTTCGTTCCACGCGGACGCGCCGCTCGACATGAGAATGTCCATGCAGGGCATGAGCGCGGCGGACGCGGTCAATTCGCTTTCGCAGCGCGAGCTGCAGGATATCATCTACAGATACGGCGAGGACAAGTTTGCTCCGCGCATAGCGGCGGGGATAGTCCGCGCGAGGGAAGAAAAGCCGATAGAAACAACACTGGAACTCGCCGAGATAATAAAAAGCTCTATCCCGGCGGCGGCGCGCCGCGAGGGAGGCCACCCCGCGAGGCGCACCTTCCAGGCGCTGCGAATTTATGTAAACGGTGAGCTTGACGGACTCGACGGGGCGATAAGCGATATGTTCGACTCGCTCAAAGTCGGCGGCAGGCTCGCAATAATAACCTTCCATTCGCTCGAGGACAGAGCGGTAAAGCAGACCTTTGCCTCCCTCTGCGAGGGCTGCATATGCCCGCCGGAGTTTCCGGTGTGCGTCTGCGGAAGAAAGAGCAGGGGCAGGCTGCCCCAAAAGGCATTGGCTCCGAGCAGAGAGGAGCTCGAACGGAATCCGCGCAGCAGAAGCGCAAGGCTTCGTGTAATAGAGAAAATCAGATAACTATTTAGTATAAACGGGAAAAGTTACAGAGAAAGGACGGTAACTATGGCAACAGAGCTCAACGGCACTCAGGCTTACAGATTCGAACTGTTCGAGCCTCAGCAGGCTATGCCCGCGCCGAAAAGAAAAAGCGCTCCGGTAGGACCGCAGCGTGTAGTGGAAGCGCCCAAAAAGACAAAGGCGCAGCTAAAAGCAGAGGCAAAAGCAATCAACAGGCGCATCGCGGTAATTTTAAGCGTGGCGGTTGTTATGTTCATGCTTCTGGGAATGAATATGTATTCGCGTTCGCGGCTTACCGTTCTTGCTCAGGAGGCGGCGAGAATACAGACGAGTATCTCCGAGGAGCAGAGCAGAACGGTCGACCTTCAGAGCAGACTGACTCAGAAAATGGGTACGGATGCTATCATCGACTATGCGACGAACAGATTGGGCATGGTCAAGGGCACCCGTTCGCAGATAAACTACATAACCGTCAACGGTTCCGATTCCGTTGTTTATGACGGGGACGGCAGCACAAAAGCAGGAGAATAGTACGGGCATCGCACGGCATATAATTATGTGCTTGCGCTGCGTTGAAAAGGGCGGATCGCGGTCTGCCCTTTTCGGGCATTTTAAGAAGGTTTTTTACCGAGCGGTGAAAGGGTGAAGATATGCGAAAAACAACGCCTAAAAAAGAAAAAGACAGGCGCGCAAAAAGAACATTTATATGTATTGCCGTAGTTTTTCTTGTCTGCATCGGTAATCTGTTTTTTATCCAGATAATTCGAGCCGATTATTACAAGGGCAAGGCGGAGGAGAATCAGCTCTATGATACCGCCATACCGGCTCAGCGCGGCACGATATATGACTCGGAGGGCAATGTCCTCGCCCAGAGCGCATCGGTGTGGCTCGTGTATATCGACCCCTACAGCGTACCGGACGATACCGTTCGCGCTCAGCTCTGCCTCGATTTGAGCGAGACGCTCGGGATAAACGGCGACAGCCTGATGAAAAAGCTGCAGATGACAAAGTACAGATATCTGGTCATAGCAAAGCAGGTTGAATATGACAGAAAAGAAAAAGTAGTCGAGATAAAAAAGAAAAAGTACGAATACGTAAAAGACGGAAAGAAGCAGTATGCCTACGGCAGCTCCATGGTCGGCATAGACCCGGACGTCAAGCGCTATTATCCCAACGGAAACCTTGCGAGCCATATCATCGGCTACACAAATTCCGAGGGCAACGGTCAGGCGGGCGTCGAGCTCTACTATAACAATATTCTTTCGGGCATACCCGGCAGAAAGGTCACGGCAAAGGATGCCTACGGCAGAGCGATGCCGCTCCAATATGAGACTCTTTACGATGCGTCAAACGGTCAAAAGCTCCAGCTGACGGTCAACTCCAATATTCAGCGCTATCTTGAGGACGCTTTGAGGCAGGCGTATATCGACAATAAGTGCGCCTACGCAAACGGCATAGTTATGGATGTCAACACCGGCGCGATACTCGGCATGGCGACTATGGGCGACTATGACCCGAACAATCCGCGCGAGACGGACGAGGCCGAGGTAGAGGAGGAGTATAAGCGCCTTCAGGAGCTTCGCGCCGCGAAGTACGAGGAGTCGGGAAAGACCCCGACGGAGGAGGAGAAAAAGAAGGGTCAGGAAGAGGACAGAACAAACGCAAAGCTCAATGTTTTCTATAACAATGTCAGAAACCAGAATGTCAGCAGCACCTATGAGCCCGGCTCGGTTTTCAAGACGATAACCGCGTCGGCGGCGCTCGACCAGGGCGTTGCGGATCAGTCGACGAAGGTCGATTGCGTGGCGGGCGGCATAAGGGTTCTGACCCAGACCTACCACTGCAACGCGCACACGGTTCACGGCACGCTCGATATGGTCGGCGGACTCAAGCGCTCCTGCAACTCATATTTCATAACCATGGGTCAGCGCCTCGGCGTTGATAACTTCTATAAATATTTTGAAGCATTCGGCTTCACGGAAAAGACGGGCATAGACCTCCCCGCCGAGACTCAGCCCAAGGCGGGAGTCACCTACCACGCCCACGAGGGCATGACTCTTATCGACCTTGCGAGCTCGTCCTTCGGTCAGTCGTTCCAGGTCACGCCCATTCAGATGGTGACGGCGCTCTCCGCCATAGCAAACGGCGGAAAGCTGATGAAGCCCTATGTCGTTGCAAAGGTGCTTGACGACAACGGCAACGTGGTCAGCGAGACTCAGCCTACGGTCAGACGCCAGGTGATAAGCGAGGAGACCTCCGCAAAGGTCGCCGAGATGATGCGCCGAGTCGTCAACGAGGGTACGGCGAAAAACGGCTATGTTATCGGCTACCGCGTCGCGGGCAAGACCGGTACATCGCAGAAGCTCGGCAAGTCGGGCGAGCACGTTGCGTCCTACGGCTGCTTTGCTCCCGCGGACGACCCGAAGGTTGCGATAATTATTATCATTGACGAGCCGCACGGCGGTCAGATACAGGGCGGTCAGATAGCCGCTCCCGTCGCGGCGCAGGTCATGGAAAAGACGCTCAAATATCTGAACGTCGAGCCGCAGTATACCGAGAGCGAGCTTGCAAAACTCGACACGACGGTTTCGAACTACGTCGGCAAGAGTGTTTCGGAGGTCTCCTCCGAGCTGCGTTCGGCGGGCTTCAACTGCAGAGTCGTAGGCAACGGCGACAAGGTCGTAAGTCAGCTCCCCGGCGCATATCAGAGCGTACCCAAGGGCGGCATAGTCGTGCTCTACACCGAGGGCGGACCCGTTGAAAAAAAGACCAAGGTTCCCGATTTAACGGGGCTTTCGATAACCCAGGTCAACCGCATTGCGGCGGCCGCGGGCATAAACGTCAAGATATCCGGCAACACCCTCGTCAATTCCGAGCTCGTTTCCTACGGACAGAGTGTAGCAAAGGGCGAGAGCGTTGACTACGGCACGACGGTCACGGTGTATTTCAAATCGAATACCGGCGTGGCCGATTCTCCGGGCTGATAAAGGAGCTTTTAGATGAGACTTTCCGAACTGCTGCGGGAGGTTGAATTTGAAGGAAGCATAAAAAACGATTTCGATATAAAATTTGTCACCGATGACAGCAGACTTGTAAGACCCGGAGCACTGTTCGTGTGCATCCGACACAGAAGCTTTGACGGTCATACAGCGGCGGCGGAGGCGCTCGCCTCGGGCGCGGCGGCTGTTGTGACGCAGGAGAGACTCGGACTTGAAAACGAGCTCAATGTCGCCGATTCCCGCGCCGCCTATGCGAGGCTCTGCGCGGCTCTTTGCGGGCACCCGGAGCGAAAGCTCAGGATGATAGGCGTCACGGGCACGAACGGAAAAACGACGGTAACGACCCTTATCAGAAACATTCTTTCGGATTCGGGAATAAAAACCCTGCTCACGGGGACGGTGTGCAACCGCCTCGGAGAGGAAAGCCTGCCGAGCGGGCTGACTACGCCGAAGCCGCCGGAGCTCTATTCGCTGCTCTCCCGCGCCGTTTTAAGCGGCTGCGAAGCCTGCGTTGCGGAGGCCTCGTCTCAGGCGTTGGCGCAGGGACGATTAGAGGGGATAGCTTTCGACGCGGCGGTATTTACAAATATCACGCGCGACCACCTCGATTACCACGGCACATTTGAAAATTATCTTGCGGCGAAGAAAAAGCTCTTTGAGCATTCCGAAGTGTCGGCGGTCAACCTCGACGACCCGCGCGCCGATGAGATAATTGCAGCGTCAAGCGGAAAAACCGTCACGTTTTCGACCGTTCTCGACTGCGCCGACTATACGGCAAAAAACATCTCGCTGCTGCCCGAGGGAGTCAGCTTTGAGCTTGTCTCAAAAGGGCGGATAGAACATATAAATTTCGCGTCGCCCGGTCTTTTCAGCGTCTCAAACGCCATGGCCGCGGCCGTCTGCGCGATAAATTTGGGCGTTGACCCGCGAAGCGCCGCGCAGTCGCTCGCAAGGTCAAAGGGCGTCTGCGGACGGCTTGAACGCGTTGAGTGCGGCACGCCCTACAGCGTTATAATAGACTATGCTCACACGCCCGACGGGCTCGAGCAGGTGTTGCGGGCTCTGCGCCCGTCCTGTCGCGGAAAGCTCATTGTCCTTTTCGGCTGCGGCGGCGACAGGGACAAAACGAAGCGCCCGCTCATGGGAGCCGTCGCGTGCAAATATGCCGACACCGTAATAGTCACGAGCGACAATCCGCGCTCGGAGGAGCCGATGAAGATAATCGGCGATATACTGAAGGGCACGGACAAAAAGCGCCGAGGTCTGTTCATTGAAGAGGACAGACGCAGGGCAACGGCGCTCGCGCTGAGCCTTGCAAAGCCCGGCGATACAGTCCTGCTCGCGGGCAAGGGACACGAAAAATACCAGCTTATCTGCGGCGAAAAATTGCCGCTTGACGAACGGGAGACCGTCAGAGAAATTCTCGGACTTCCGCACGATACAGGGAGGAAAAAACCATGAACACGATCGCAGCATTGATAATGGGTCTGGCCGCCGCGGTGCTCGTCACCGCGCTGCTCGGATTTGCCGTAATTCCGTGGCTGAGAAAGCTCCATTTCGGGCAGACTATCCTTGATATAGGCCCGAAATGGCACGAGAAAAAGCAGGGCACGCCGACTATGGGCGGCATAATGTTTATTTTAGGCACGATAGCCGCAGTTGCGGTGACCGTTGTTACCGACAAGCTTGTCGGCGGAAATATCGTTGCAAGCAGCGCAACGGGTGCGCCGGCGGCGGAGCTTTATACGAAGTTTTACAGCGGCATTATCTTTGCTCTGGGCGTAGCGCTCATCGGCTTTGCCGACGACTATATAAAGGTCGTCAAAAAGCGCAACCTCGGTCTGACCGAGAAGCAGAAAACCCTGCTGCAAATATTCGTTATAGCGGCCTATCTTACCTCGCTCTATATGAGCATGGGCAACAAGCCCTATATGTTCATCCCGTTCGTCGGAAATGTTCAGATGGGCATATTCTTCTGGATTTTCGGCTTTGCCGTCATTTATGCCGCGATAAATGCGGTCAACTTTACCGACGGTATCGACGGACTCTGCTCGAGCGTCACGGTGACCTTCGGCATCTCAATGTGTATTATCGCCTATATGCATAAATTTTTCGGCGTCTCACTCATGGCGAGCGTGCTCGTCGGCGGCTGCATAGGCTTCCTTGTCTGGAACCACAACCCCGCAAAGGTGTTCATGGGCGACACCGGCTCGATGTTCCTGGGCGGCATGGTCGTCGCCATTGCATATGCGCTCAACTGCCCGCTTATTCTGCTTCTGACGGGTATAATATATGTTATAGAGGGCGCGTCGGATGTTTTGCAGATAGGTTATTTCAAAATTACTCACGGAAAGCGTATCTTCAAGATGGCGCCCATACATCATCACTTTGAGATGAGCGGCTGGAGCGAGAAGAAGATAGTCGCAGTGTTTTCGATAGTCAACGCCGTCGGCGGAGCGGCGGCAATAGCGCTGATGTATTTCGGCGGCTACGCAATTTAAAAAACAGACGCAGACGAAAGGGGGATCGGGATGACAGGATCAAAGGGAAAGGCTAAGCCCGCGGAAAGCGGGAGAGCAAGAAAAGAGAATACGGGGATATCTCCTGCGCGCAAGCTGTTCAGGCAGTACTATCCGTTTTACAGATACACCCCGAGCAGCATCAAAAGGCGCGGCAAGCGAGAAGTGCTGGCTTTCGGGAAGATAGATACAAAGTTCTTCCTGCTCGTCGTCATCCTGCTCATTATCGGACTGATAGCCCTGTTCTCGGCGAGCTATATCAACGCCATAAACAGACATAAGGGTAATGCGTATTATTATATAGAACGTCAGCTGATCTTTGCCGTAACCGGCGTTGTGCTGATGTTCTTGGTGTCGAGAATAAATTACAGGGTATTCAAAGACCTGTCGTTTTTCGCGATAACCGTCGCGTTTTTCTTTCTTGTTCTCGTGCTTATTTTTCACGGCGACGGCGATTTCAAGCGCTGGCTCGTTATCGGCGGCAAGAACCTGTTCCAGCCGTCCGAGTTTGCAAAGATTGCGCTTATAATGTACTGCGCGTGGAGCATGGACAGACGGCAGAAAGCCATATGCACGGACTGGAAAATGATGTTCCTTTATATGATAGTTGTCGGCGTTATGTGCGGGCTTATCGCCCTCGAAAAGCACGTTTCCGCAACGATATTGGTCGGACTGCTCGGCATAGTCATGACCTATCTCGGCGGCATAGACAAAAGGTGGTATCCGCTCGTTATAGCCTGCATTGTCGGCGGCGCGGTGCTCATGGTCGTTTTCAGAAATAAGATGCCCGAATATGCGGCGGTGAGAATAATCGCATGGCTTGACAAGAGCTATGACCCCGGCGACGCCCGTTGGCAGACCAACAACTCCCTCTACGCCATAGGCTCGGGCGGTCTTTTCGGCGTTGGGCTCGGAAATTCGCGCCAGAAGCACATGTATGTTTCGGAGCCGCAGAACGACTTTATCTTCTCGATATTCTGCGAAGAGATGGGTCTTGTCGGCGCACTGATTGTTATTGTGCTGTTCGTGCTCCTTATCAAGCGCGCTTTTGATATCGCCATGCGCACCAAGGACATGTTCGCGTCCCTGCTCGTCATGGGTATAGCCGTTCAGGTAGGACTCCAGGCGGCGCTGAATATCGCAGTCGTCACCGACCTCATACCGAATACCGGAATCAGTCTCCCGTTCTTCAGCTACGGCGGCACATCGCTGTGGATATTGCTCATAGAGATGGGCGTCGTGCTGAGCGTCTCGCGGGGCGCAAAGATAGAAAAAATATAAGACAACGGAGGAGTCAATATGCTAAAAGCCAAAAGAATTCTTATCGCCGCAGGCGGAACGGGCGGCCACATCAACCCGGCTCTCTCTGTTGCCGGATACATTCGCTCGCAGGACCCGACTGCCGAAATTCTCTTCGTCGGCACGGCGGACAAAATGGAAGCAAGGCTCGTCCCGCAGGCGGGTTATCCGATAAAAATGATAGATATCAGCGGCTTTCGCCGCGACATGAGCCCGGCGGGTATAATTCATAATATAAAAACCGTCTCGAAGATATTCAAGTCGTCCTCGCAGGCTAAAAAGATAATCAAAGATTTTAATCCCGACCTCGCCATAGGCTTCGGAGGCTATGTCAGCGGTCCCGTTATCCGCATGGCGGCGAAGCTCGGCGTGCCTACGGCTATCCACGAGCAGAACGCCTATCCGGGCGTCACAAACAAGGCGCTCGCCAAGCAGGTTGATGCGGTGATGCTCACGAGCATGGCGGCGGAGAAATATCTCGAGCCTAAGAACCCCTGCGTGCTGACGGGGCTTCCCGTTCGCGCCGAATTCTTTACGGCAGACAAAGAGAAGAGCCGCCTCGAGCTGGGCGTTGACAGCCGTCCGCTCATACTCTCCTCCGGCGGAAGCCTCGGAGCGGAGCCGATAAACAAGGCGATGGTCGAGCTCATAGCCGAGCGCGCCCCCAAGGGTGACTGCTGCTTCATTCACGCCACGGGTCACAGCGGCACATGGGTCACGGACGAGCTTAAAAAGCGCGGGGTCGACCCGGATAAATTCGAGAATGTGACGATAAGAGAATACATAGACGATATGTCCCGCTGCATGGCGGCGTGCGACCTGTTCATCAACCGCGCCGGCGCGTCGACTCTCTCGGAGATAGAGGCGCTCGGCAAGCCGTCGATACTCATTCCCTCGCCGTACGTTGCGGAGAATCATCAGTATCACAACGCGATGACCCTCGTCGAAAAGAACGCGGCGGTGGTTATCGAGGAGAAAAACCTGACGGGCGAGAAGCTGGTCGGGGAGGTCGAAAAGCTCCTTTCCGACCGCGCGGCGCTTGATAAAATGGGGGAAAACGCCCGCGAAATGTGCGTCAGAGATGCGGCAAAACGCATATATGACTGCCTTTGCAAGGTGGTCGGGTAACAGAAAAATTCATTTTCGCATATGATGGCACGCAGTTATTAATTTAGTGCGCGGGGTGCGAAAATGGAAACGGTGAGGATATCGGGGAAGAAAAGACTCTCGGGCGAGGTGCGGCTTCAGGGCGCAAAAAACAGCGCGCTGCCGCTTTTGGCCGCCGCCGCGAGCGTTGACGGCGTGAGCGTTATCAAAAACTGCCCGCGCCTTTCCGATGTTGACGCCGCGATAAAAATTTTGCGCTTTATCGGCTGTAGGGTGTGGCGCGAGGGCGGCGCCGTCACTGTCGACGCCACGGGCATCTGCCGCTGCGATGTGCCGCGCGAGCTTATGTGCGAGATGCGCTCGTCCGTTATTTTTTTGTCGCCCCTGCTTGCCCGTCTCGGCATGGCGGAGATATCCGCGCCGGGCGGCTGCGAGATAGGTCTGCGTCCTATTGATCTTCATCTGTCCTCTCTGCGCCTTATGGGCGCGGAGATAGGCACCGAGGGCGGTGTGCTCTCATGCAGCTGCCCCGACGGGCTTCACGGAGAGAAGATAACCCTATCCTTCCCGAGCGTCGGAGCTACCGAAAACATACTCATTGCCGCGGCTTGCGCCGAGGGCGAGACGGTCATACTTAACGCGGCGCGTGAGCCGGAGATAGCCGACCTTGCGGATTTTCTCAATTCCTGCGGGGCGCGGATATTCGGCGCGGACAGCGGAGAGATAACCGTCTGCGGAGTTAAAAAGCTGCATTCCGCCGAGCATACCGTGATACCGGACCGCATAATCGCTTCAACCTATATGGCGGCAGCGGCGGTGACGGGCGGCGATGTGCGAATAGTCGATACCCGCGCCGAGCACATAACTCCGGTCATACCCGTGTTCGAGCAGGCGGGCTGTAAAATCGACTGCGGCGAAAACAGCGTACATATCAGAGCGCCCGAGCGTCTGCGCAGCGTTCGGACCGTGCGGACAATGCCGTATCCCGGCTTTCCGACCGATTCCCAGGCGGCGGTCATGGCGATGCTCAGTGTGGCGCACGGCACAAGCGTTGTGATAGAAAATATTTTTGAAAACAGATACCGCCATGTGCGCGAGCTTTGCCGCCTCGGCGCGGATATAATGACCGAGGGCAAGGTAGCGGTGATAAAGGGAGTCGATACGCTCAACGGCGCGTGCGTGTGCGCCGCGGATTTGAGAGCGGGCGCGGCTCTTGCCGTAGCAGGCTTGGCGGCGCAGGGCAGTACGACAATAGAGAATGTCCGCCTCATAGACAGGGGCTGGCAGGATATGGAAAAAACGCTCCGCTCGCTCGGGGCGGATATCCGACGAGAAAGCTGAAAAGAGGTGCCCCACGCATGGGAGATAAAAACAGGCAGCAGCAAAAAACTCAGAAGCCGAAAAAGAAAAAACTGAGCAAGAAGGCGAGGCGCGGCCGACGCATTCGAATAGCCATTGTTGCTTTGCCCGTTGTGATAGTCGTGCTCGCAATAGCCGCGCTCATCGGCAGCGCCGTGCTGTTTCGCGTGGAGGGCTTCTCTCTCGGCGGCGAGGGCAGATACAGCAAGGACGAGATAGTGAATGCGTCCGGAATAGATGTCGGCGACTGCCTGATGTGGATAAACCTCAACAAGGCAGAGGACAGGATAACAAAGACGCTGCCGTATATCGAGAGCGTGACAATAAAGCGCAAGCTGCCGCATACGGTGTCGATAGAATACAAGCAGGCTAAGGTGTTCTACGGAGTCTGCGTCGACGGCACATGGGCGCTGACCGATACAAAATACAAGGTAGTAGAGTTTTTGGACTCGGAGCCCAAGACGGCGGCGCAGAAGATAAAGCTGCCGAAGGCCGCGGTTTTCGAAGTCGGAAGCGTGATAGGCTTTGACGTAAAGGACGGGGAGGAGTCGCCGCTCGATACCTATAAAAAGCTCATGGCCGAGGCCGAGAAAACGAGTCTCAAGGGCAAGATAACCGGCGCGGATGTAAGCGACCCCGCCGCGCTTTCGCTCATATATGACGGCAGAATAACGATAAAGCTCGGCGCTTTTGCGAATATTTCGGACAAGCTCAAGCTGTCGGCGGGCGCTATAGCAAACGAGGACAGGGTCGATTCGACCGAGCGCGGCACGCTCGACGCTTCCGTGGCGGACAGGGCTTATTTCAGACCCGACAGTAAGCCTGAGCCCGCATCGGAGGAGCAGGCGACGGAAATATCGGCCGAGCAGGCGGTAGAATAGTCAAAAGCTGATTTTAGATTTTTTTACTTGTCTTTTCTATGAATGTATGCTAAAATTAATCTATCTGAAAACTAACCGTTTTTATATATTCAGTTTGGGGGTTACGAAATGGCGTTTGAACTCGACAATGACTGCGAGATAACCACGCAGATAAAAGTTATAGGCGTCGGCGGAGGCGGCGGAAACGCCGTCAACCGTATGGTTGACAGCGGTGTGCTCGGCGCTGAGTTTATTGCTGTCAATACGGACAAGCAGATACTCAATCATTCCCGCGCAACGCATAAGATTCAGATCGGCGAGAAGCTGACAAAGGGTCAGGGCGCAGGCGGCCGACCCGAAATCGGCGAGAAATCTGCCGAGGAGAGCCGCGACGTTATCTCCGACGCGCTCAAGGGTACTGATATGATATTCATTACTGCTGGCATGGGCGGCGGAACTGGCACGGGCGCAGCTCCCATAATTGCCCGCATCGCCAAGGATATGGGTATACTTACAGTTGGCGTTGTCACCCGTCCTTTCAAATTTGAGGGCAGAAAGAAGCAGCTTCAGGCTCAGCGCGGCATAGAGAACCTCGCCGAGAATGTGGACAGCCTTATTGTCATTCCCAACGAGCAGCTCAAGGCTATGAACAACGGCCAGAAGATGTCTTTTGCTGAGGCTTTTGAGATGGCGGACGAGGTTCTGCTCCACGGTGTCAAGAGCATCTCCGAGCTTATAAAGGTTCCCGGCTTCGTCAACCTCGATTTTGCGGATGTCACCGCTATTATGAGGGACGCGGGCTATGCTCACATGGGCTTTGCCAAGGCCTCCGGAAAGGACAAGGCAGCCGAGGCCGCAAGGGGCTCTATTTCGAGCCCGCTGCTTGAGACCTCGATTGCGGGCGCAAAGGGAGTTATTATCAGCTTCACCGCGGCTCCCGATGTAGACCTTGAGGATATCGAGGGCGCAGCCGAGCTCATAACCGAGCAGGCGCATCCCGACGCGGATATCACATGGGGCATTGCGTTCGACGAGAACATGGATGACGAGATGATGATAACCGTTATCGCTACGGGCTTTGAGGATAAGCCGAAGTCCGCAGTTTATCCCGAGGAGCAGCCCAAGACCAAGGTCGAAGCTCCCGCCCCGGCGCAGACCGAGTATGTTCAGACGAGCATCACTCAGCCCGTGAAGCCCGAGGTTCACGAGGAGCCGAAGAAAGAAGAGGCTCCGTATATTGCAAAGAGACCTGCCGAGATAAATCCCGACGACGAGTTCAGCATAATACTCGACAGCTTCAACAGATAACATAAAATCGCGGGCTGTCGTTTCGGCGCAGACCGAAAGCAAAAATAAAAAAGGTCATAATTCGCGGCCTATGCCGCGGACTGTGACCTTTGTTTTTTTGTCGGATATTTTCAATAATATCATTAAATATGTTGACTGAATGATAGCTTCGGTGTTATAATAATTGTGGTCCGTGTAATAGGCACGGAAAGGTATATAGGAGATTGGGGTTTGGGAACCGCCGGAGAGCAAAAAACTCTTCGGCGGTTTCCATTTTATTCTTCGGTTGATTCGATAACTTTTTTTGCTATCGCTTCGAGCTGAGCGAAGCTTTCGAGATTACCGAGCTCGCGGCGGAATGCCGCCGCCCCGCGCAGGTCGCGTACATACCACGATGAGTGCTTGCGCGCCTCTCGAATCCCGATATAATCGCCCTTGTTGGCAATCAGCGCACTGATGTGCCTGAGCATAATATCCATGCGCTCTTTAACCGGCGGGTCGGGGAGGACTGTTCCGCTATTTAAAAACTCGTTTATCTGCCCGAACACCCACGGCCTGCCGAGCGCGCCGCGCCCGACCATTATTCCGTCGCAGCGGGTTTTCTCAAACATCTCCGCGGCGCTCTTGCCGTCTGATATGTCGCCGTTGCCGATGACGGGGATGCCGACGCGCCTTTTAACCTCGGCTATAACCTCGAGGTCTACAGGCGGCGCATACATCTGCTTGCGCGTCCTGCCGTGTACGGTTATCGCCGCAGCGCCTGCCTGCTCGCAGAGCACGGCCAATTCCGGGGCGTTGATGCTGTCTTCATCCCATCCGGCGCGCATTTTTACGGTTATCGGCACGGGGGAGACCTCCACGCACCGCGCGACTATCTCCGCGGCGAGCTCCGGGCGCTTCATCAGCGCGCTTCCGCCGCCGTTTCCCGCGACCTTAGGCGCGGGACAGCCCATATTTATGTCAATGAAGTCGGGCGAATATTTCATGCAGGTCTCAATGGACTTTGCCATTATCTCGGGCACGTCGCCGAATATCTGAACTCCCGCCGGGCGCTCGGCTTCGCTCAGGCTCAGCAGCTCGGAGGTCTTGCGGTCGTTCATACTTATTCCCTTTGAGCTCGCCATTTCGCCGATACAGCCGATAGCGCCGAAGTCCATGCAAAGCTCACGCATAGCCCTGTCCGCGACGCCCGCCATAGGGGCGAGCAGAGCGCCGCTCCCGAGTTTTTCAGCCGATAAATACAACTTGCCACCTCCGAAAGATACTCCGTAAATTTTAGCATAAAATGCACGCGGTTGCAATCGGTTATAAAAATAATGAGCCGCTGCATGAAAAGCATAATTACTTTGTGACCCGAATCCGTAAAAGCAAGGCGGCGGGCAAAAAGGTGCTTAAAAGAGCGAAAAGCGATGAAAAACAAAGGCCACAATCCGCAGGATAACCGTGAATTGTGACCTTCTTTATTATTGCCGTTCGGTCTGCGTCGAGTGCAGCAGTCCGTTTTATTTCTTGTCTGCGGAGACAGTCTCCTTCTCCTCGGCGTCCGAGCCGGGCTCGTTGAACTGCTTGAGGGATTCCACGGCGGCGGTAGCCTCTCTTGCGAGATCCGCGGCCTCCATGGCCTTCTTCGCGGCGGCATCGACTGCCTGGGCGGCGAGCTGAGTCTTGTGACCCGCATCGGAATCGCCTGCGGCTTCGGCGGCCTTTGCCTCTGCGGAGAGCTTGTCGGCTTCCGCTTCGAGCTTTTCGGCCTCCTCCTTCGCCTTCATAGCGAGCTCGACCTTGTTGTTCGCGTCGATTTCCGCCATCATCTTTCTGATAGCGCGGGTGCTCATGCCCTGCTTGACATACTCGAAGTACTCATCGGACGGAATACCTCCGATGAACGTCTCGGTATACTTGACCTTAACGCCGACCTTGGCGATGACGATGTTGATGACGAGCAGCGCTACGAGCGTTCCGAGGAACACATATGCGCCGACACCTATCGAACCGCTGAATATGTTGGGGAAGAACATGACGAGCTTCTTCGAGAAAAGGTCAAAACAAATTACAGAGGTCGTCGCGAGCACTATCATAATGCTGTTGAGGATAATGTTGCGGGACTTGCCGTGCTTGGAGCAGGCCATCGTGAGCAAAATGAGGCTGACAAGGATGAGCACTGCCGTGAGCAGAACGGTCACGAGCGATATAAAGTAGAGCAGGAATGTGTTCCCGAAAAAGCTCGAGCCGATAAACTTGAACAGTGCGTCAAAGTCAAGCGCCGAGACGGTATTATAAATCGTTATGGCGTTGACGGACACATTCTTCTCGAAGAACGGCCCCCAAAAGGAGACGTTCGCAAGAGGAAGCATGAGCGCTCCTATCGGCAGTATGCTGAGTATTATTCTGACTATTGTGAGGGGAGACCCGATAAACGAAGCCTTGAGTCTGTCAAGCTTCTTCTGGAATACGGCGTGTTCGCTCTCTGCCTTGTCGGCGTCCTCGAGCAGCCGCTCCTCCATTCCGTAGTAGATGAGATTGATGCCGCAGTGAGGGCAGGTGGGACGCCAATCCGAAACTTTAAGATGTGCGCCGCACTTCGGGCAATTAGCCATATCGTTTCCTCCAAACAGATTTTGTTGCCGCGAAATAACCCCTCGCGGCTTTGTTTGCGTACATTTCAATTAATTTTAACATAAAAAAAAGCAGAAATCAAGAAGAATTATACAGAAACTATAAAAATGTGTGAAAAAAATCATACACAATGTGCATCAGATGAACGCGCCGTCAATTCCTATAGTCTGACCCGTTATGAAGTCGGAGCCGTCGCCGGCGAGGAAGAGCATAAGCTGCGCCACCTCCTCGGGCGTGCCGAAGCGTCCCATCGGTGATTCTTCTTTCAGAAGCTCAAGTGTCTCGGACCCCAAAGACGCATTCATGTCAGTGTCTATAACGCCGGGGGCTATGCAGTTGACCTGAATGTTTGACGGGGCAAGCTCGCGCGCGAGAGCTTTCGTCAGCCCTATGAGCGCGGACTTCGCGGCGGAGTAGTGCACTTCGCAGGACGCGCCGGACACGCCCCACATGGAGGAGACGTTGATTATTTTTCCGCTCTTGTCGTGCACCATGTCGGGCAGAGCCGCCTGGGTGCAGTTGAACGCGCCCTTGACAGTGACGCCCATCATGCGGTCGAAATCCTGCTCGGTGATGTCGCAGAACATCTTCTGCTGAGCTATTCCGGCATTGTTTACGAGCACGCCTATCGCGCCCAGCTCCCTGCGGGCGAAGTCCGTCATTTCGTCAACGTCGCCGCGCACGCTCACGTCGGCCTTGAAGCGAACCGCCCTGCCGCCCTGAGAATTTATCTCCTCGCAGAGCTTTTCGGCAGCGTCCTTTGCGGTGCGGTAGTTTATCAAAACGCCGAAGCCGTTTTTTGCAAAGGCAAGAGCCGCCGCACGGCCTATGCCGCCGGCAGCTCCGGTTATTATCACGTTTTTGTTAGTTACACTCATTTTACAAGCCCCGGAAATCCGCCGCCCGTGCCGTAAGCGGCAGATATGTCTGTGTAGCCCGCAGGCACCTTGAACAGGCTCTCATCGACCTTTGAGGAGAACTTGATGTCGTCGCAGACGAGCACGCCCTCGCTGCTGAGTATCTCCATCTTGACGAGCTCGTCGCCGTAGAAGTAGCATTTTATCGTGCTGTCGTTGCTCTTATATTCCTCGCAGATATATTTCTTGCCGTCAGCCTTGACCTCGGAGGTCTTGACATATTCCATGCCCTCGAAGTCTATCGCGGAAAGCGAGCCCATAGCCTCGTTGACGTCGCCCGCCTCGCTTGCGTCAAGGGCGAGATACATTCTGGCCTCGGGGAACACCATATAGAACTTCTGACCATCCGAAATAAACGACATTGTCATGGCTACGCCGTTGCCCAAGGGAGCCTTCATGCTCATATAGGCTTTTTTGCCTGATTTGACCATCGTCAGGGGCACATTGACGGAGGCGCCCTGCATATTGGAGGAGCAGGTCGCGGTCATGGTGTAGGAATCGCGCTTTGAGTTCTTCTGGAAATAGGTGTAGAAGCGGGTCTTTTTGATGTCCTTTTTCGCGCCGTTGTCCTTTATCTCATGACCCTTCGGCATTGTCACGGGCTCGGTGGCCTCGGTTGTATCGGCGGATGAGGGGTCGGTTGAATCAAGACCGCTGAGGGCGCTCATTATGTCCTCAAGGCTCGAGGTGGTGCCCTCCGTGGTGTCGGGGGCGGTGGTGTCCGAGCTGCCGTCCTTGTTTTTGCAGGCAGCAAAGCTCAGCATGAGCACAAGACACATGAGAATACAGAGAATAGCCTTTTTCATTTTTATCATCATCCCTTTGAGAATATTTTTTGACATTCGGTTTGCTTTTTATGCCTTATCAATAGAATACAGTATATTGCGGATAAAATCAAGGGTATCGCCAAAATATGAACGAACTAAGTACGGGCGCGCGGTTGACTTTTGAGAGCGAAAAAAGTAAAATTACATCAGGAATATCCTTTTGTCAATCGTTATATTTATCGGAGGTGGACTCATGGATATAGATATCTCTCTCATATTCGGCGATGCGGCGCGGTGGATAATGCCCGTGCTCGCGCTGCTTGTCGCGGCGTTCTGCGTGCCCTCTCTGCTGAAGGGCAACAAGAAGATAGGCGTCACCGGATATCTTGTCAACGAGGCAAACGGCGACCGCCTGCCGCTGTCGGGCTACGAGGTGTCCGTCGGGCGGAGCAAGGCCTGCGATATCGTGCTGGGCTACAGTACCGTCTCGCGCTTTCATGCGGTGCTTTCAAAGCATAAAAATGTCTGGCGCGTGGCCGATACGCGCTCAAAGACGGGCACATATATAAACGCCGAAAAGATAGACAAGCCCCGCGCCCTTGCGGACGGGGACACGATAGTTTTCGGCAACGCGGTGTTTGTATTTGTGGAGAACTCGGCCATAGAGCCCGAGCAAGCTCCCGAAGCGGTCGGCGAGCAGGAGACCGCCGAATATACCGCGCCCGAGGATGTTCACGCGGACTATATAATAGATGAAAAGACCGGCAGCGCGTATAGAATAGACGGCCTTATAACCTGCATGATAGGCAGCGGCGACGACGTGCAGATAAAGCTCAAGAGGCAGAATGTCTCGGCGCGCCACGCCATGCTCGTGTTCGACGACGGAACGGGCAAATGGAGCGTTACGGATATGGATTCCGCCTACGGCACTCTGCTCAACGGCAGACCCGTCAGGCGCATGACGCAGCTTAATGACGGCGACACCATCAATATCTGCGGCAGCACGCTCACATTCAGATCAACGGGGGAGGCGAGCGCATGAAAAAGGCAATGAAGAGAACAAAATGGTGGCTCCCCGCGCTGATTTTGCTCACGCTGTTTCAGATAATTTCAATGGCTCAGGTCGTCTTTGACGGCAACGGCACTCCGGATACGGAATGTCTCATTTTCTTCGGCGCGTATCTCGCCGTCGAGTGGGTGTATTTTGTTGCGATGTCGATAGCGCGAAAGCGTGCCGACCCCGCGCTCGAAATGATGGCGTTTTTCCTGACCGGCATAGGGCTTGTCACGGTTGCCGGAGCGAACAAGGAGCTTCTCAAGACGCAGTTTATAGCGGATATGCTCGGCATATTCTGCTATGTTGCCCTGCTTTGGCTCATATCGAATGTCGACAGAGCCATGTTTATGAGAACGCCCATGGCCGTGGCGGCGGTGGGGCTGCTCGTCCTGACGCTCATTCTTGCGCGCAACATAAAGGGCGCTTTCAACTGGCTCAGTATCGGCGGGATGTCGATTCAGCCCTCGGAGTTTGTAAAGGTCGCGTTTGTCTTTGTCGGCGCGGCGACTCTCGAAAAGCTTCAGACAACGCGCTCGCTTACAAAATATATAATCTTCTGCGTCGTGTGCGTGGCTCTGCTCTTCCTCATGCGCGACCTCGGCGCGGCGCTTATATTCTTCGTCACGTTCATAGTCCTCGCCTTTATGCGCTCGGGCGACTTCCGCACGATAGTGCTCCTGTGCGTCGGCGCGGCGATGGCGGCGGGACTCGTGGTGCTTATCCGCTCCGATTTTGTTATGGCTCGCTTCGCAACCTACCGACATGTCTGGGACGATATGTACGGCAAGGGCTATCAGCAGACGCGTGTGCTCATTTACAGCGTCAGCGGCGGCCTGCTCGGAGTCGGAATAGGGGACGGAAAGCTGAAAGAAGTCCCCGCGGCGACGGAGGATCTGGTGTTTGGCATGATCTGCGAGGAGTGGGGTATCATCATCGGTATCCTGGTTATCCTCTGCATTATGTTCATAGCGTTCCACAGCATCCGCTGCGCGAGCGGCGCACGCTCGGCGTTCTACGCCATATCGGGTATAGCGGCCGGCTGCCTCATGCTCTTCCAGACGGGACTCAATGTTTTCGGCGTCACGGATCTTCTGCCCCTGACGGGCGTCACCCTTCCGTTTATCAGCCGAGGCGGTTCGAGCGCGATATGCTGCTGGGCGCTGATAGCGTTTATAAAGGCGGCGGATAACCGCACCTGGATAGGCTCGAAATATTATCTCGAGGCCGAGGCCTGAGCCGCAGAAAGGACTGATTAAATGAAAGGCATAGCAAGACGCTCAAAGCTCATGTTTGCGCTCGTGGCACTTTTCCTTGCGGGCGTGATAGTCCTCGCGGCGACCTTCGGCATCAACGCCGAAGCATGGGTGTTCAAGCGCTCCAATAAGCATATATATTCATCGGGTCAGATAGTTGCGGCGGGTACCATCTATGACCGCAACGGCAAGGTGCTGGCTCAGACGGTAGACGGCGAGAGAAAATATAACTCGAGCAGCACCGTGCGCCGCGCCACTCTCCACGCGGTCGGCGACCTCGAGGGCTTTATCTCAACCGGAGCGCACAGCGCGTTCCGCGGCGAGCTCACGGGCTACAGCTTCTTAAACGGTGTATACGACCTGAAGAGAAACGGAGCGGGCAACGACATAACCCTGACTATAGATGCCGACCTCTGCGTCACGGCGTATAACGCCTTGAACGGCAGAAAGGGCGCGGTGGGCGTATATAACTACAAGACGGGCGAGATTCTCTGCATGGTCTCGACTCCGACCTATGACCCGTATTACAAGCCCACCGATATCGACAGCGACACCACGGGGAAATACGAGGCGATATATCTGAACCGCTTCCTTTCCGGCGTGTTCACTCCCGGCTCGACCTTTAAGATAGTCACGGCGATAAGCGCTATAGAAAATATACCCGATATAAATTCGCGCACCTTTACCTGCACCGGTCAGTACAAGACCTCGACGGGTATCGTCAAGTGCAACTCCGTCCACGGAAAGGTCAATTTCCAGCAGGCGCTGAGCAAATCCTGCAACAGCACCTTCGCCTGCATTGCCGAGGAGCTCGGCAACGACGCGCTGACAAAGACCGCCGAGCAGGTCGGCTTCAACAAGCGCATAACGGTAGACGGAATAAATGTCACCAAGAGCTATTTCACCCTCAAGGATGCGGTCAGCGTCGACCGCGGCTGGGCGGGCATAGGTCAGTATCAGACTCTTGCCAATCCCTGCCAGATGCTCACCATGATGGGCGCTATAGCAAACGGCGGCAGCGCACCCGCACCCAAGCTCCTAAAAAATAACAGCTCCTTCGGTTCGCTTACTGCGCCCACTCTCAAATATCTCGATTCGAGCGTTGCGAACACAATAAAAAATATGCTCAGAACGAACGTTACTACTCACTACGGCGAGGGCAGGTTCCCCGGGCTTCAGCTCGGCGGAAAGACCGGCACCGCGCAGGTCTCGGACGGCGAGCCTCACTCATGGTTTGTCGCGTTCTCCGAGCGTGAGGATCTCCCGCTGGCAGTCGTCGTTGTTGTCGAGCACGGCGGCGAGGGCATCAGCGCGGCGGCGCCGATAGCCAATAAGGTCATGCAGGCTGCGGCTAAAAAAGGCGTGAACTGAAAAAATAAAACTTCGGCGTCCACGCAGAGCTGCGCGGGCGCCGATTTGTATGAACAATATCATGATGGCGAAAATTATACGAAAAAAATTTTTTGAAAATAGTTGACATTAAGAAAATAATATTGTAGAATATAATTGCCGAAGAAGAATCGACAATAAAAATTCCAAGGAGGCTTTCGGATGAAAAAGATCGTAAGTATGTTAACTGCTCTGCTGCTGTGTGTTTCATTTGCCCTGTGCGCAAGTGCCGAAGCTTCAAAATACGGAGGGGTGGCGGCGGACGAAACCGTTTATGCCGAAGGAAAAGATATCATAATCGGCGAAATAATGGATTTGTGTGACGGATATACCTGCACGGTTGTTGAAGGCCTCGGCGAAAACGAAGAAACCGAACCCTTGTCGATTACCGATAAAACAAAGACAAAAACATTTATCAACCATATTACAGATAAAGACGGAAAGATTATCTGCACTTTGCAGGTTGTCGTGAAAGGAATGTATTCTCCGACAGACAGAATCTCTGAAATAACAAGCCTGAATTATGTGCGCCACGGGAGCAATTCGAGCCATATGTCAATTTCAGATGATGTGAGCGGAAATACCGCCGTGCTGAGGCTGTATTATTTCGGTAAATATATCGGAAAATTCAACTACAGAATATATTATAACGGCAATATCGAGCAGAGCTGAATTTTTATCTATCGGCTTCGGGGCTTTCTCTTTCGGGGAAGCCCCGATTTTTATTTTATCTCCGCTCCCGTGTAGTAGTGTTTGATTATCTCCTGCCAATCCGAGCCCTGACGCGCCATATAGTCGGCGCCGTATTGGCTCATGCCGACCCCGTGCCCGTAGCCGCGAACGGTTATTTTAAATTCACCGTCCGAGCATTTTATCTCAAAGCACGCGCTGCGCAGCCCCAATATTTCGCGCATCTGTGCGCCCGTGAATTCTTTTTTGCCTATGACGGCGAGGGAGATATAACCGCTGTCCGTTTTCTTTATTTCGCCTACCCATTTTTTGCAGTCGCCGCCGAGCTCCGCGCCCGAGCCCGCGAACGCCTTTTTGAATTCGTCCTCTGTCAGCGTCAGCGCCGAGGAGTAATCGGGCGAGAGTTTGTCGCCTGCGCTCGTGACGCTCTTTAGGTAGGGGACATCCTTGCCCCAGACCTCCTCTGCTGAGAAGGTCTGGCCGCAGCTTATCGCGTGGAACGCCGCGGTTATTGTTTCTCCGTCATAGGTTATCACCTTGCCGAAAACGTCCTTGACCGCCTCCTCGATTTTCTTTTCGTAGGTCTCGTATTTGTCGCCCCATTTTTCTTTTCGCGCCGCCGCATCCAAATAGCCCTGATGCACGGCGCTGTCGTCGGTTATGTCTGCGCCGCCGAGCGAGGGGTCGGGACTTGAACGCTTCTTTACTGCATATGTATAGCATACGGCGGCCTGCGCGCGCAGAGCCTGCGAGTGATAGGCGGGCGGCATCTCCGCCGCTACCGCGCCGACGACATACTCGAACATATCGATTTCGTTTATCTTCTTTGTCGACGACGAGAGAACGAGTATCGATTCTCCGCCGTCCTGCGAGTCCGCTTTCGTAATTTTGACGGTGCCGCTTTTTTCTTCTTTTGCCCCTCCCGTTGCGGCGAGCGGGCAGATGAACATAACCGCGACCAAAATAATTAAAATAAATCCCGTATTTTTCAAAGCTTTTTACCTCCCGACCCTCGGCAAACTTGACTTTTAGTGCCGTTTTGGTGTAAAATTATACTCTAATACATTATTTATAGACAGAACAGGAAAGGAGTCTAACGCATGACAGATTATATATCCTCTATCGATCAGGATTCCCTTAACAGCTTATGCGAAGAAATAGGCAAGTATAACAAGATAAACCCTGCCTATTTTGACCGTTTTCAGGTCAAGCGCGGTCTGAGAAATTCGGACGGTACCGGAGTTATGGCGGGACTTACAAAGATATGTAACGTCCAGGGCTATTATGTCAGCGACGGCGAGCGCGTCCCGATAGACGGCAGACTTATCTACCGAGGAATCGACGTGCGCGAAATAATCAGCGGCTGCGAGCAGGAGGGACGCTTCGGCTTTGAGGAGGTCGTATGGCTGCTCCTTTTCGGAACTCTGCCTTCAAAAAGACACCTTGAAATATTCAAAAACGTCCTCGCCGAGAGCCGCGAGCTCCCCAACGAGTTCATTGAGGACATGATAATGAAGGCCCCCTCGCACAATATCATGAACAAGCTTTCGAGAAGCGTGCTTGCGCTTTATTCATATGACGAGAACCCGGATGACACCTCGGTCGAGAACGTCCTTCGCCAGTCGATTCAGCTGCTCGCGCAGGTGCCCATGATAATGAGCTATGCCTATCAGGTCAAGCGCCGCAATTTCTATCACGAGAGTATGTATCTCCACCCGGTAGATAAGACGCTGAGCACCGCGGAGTCGGTTCTCTACTCGATAAGAGCGGATAAAAAGTTCACCCCCGAGGAGGCGCATATGCTTGACATCTGCCTCATGCTTCACGCGGAGCACGGCGGCGGCAACAACTCGACCTTCGCTACCCGTGTGCTCACCTCGAGCGGCACGGACACATATTCCGCTATCTCTGCGGGCATCGGCTCGCTCAAGGGACCCAAGCACGGCGGCGCGAATATAAAAGTCGCCGAGATGGTCGAATATATCAAGCAGGGCGTCGAGGACATTACCGACGCCGATCAGGTTGCCGATTTTCTCAAAAAGATACTCAGGAAAGAGGCGGGCGACGGCTCGGGACTCATCTACGGTATGGGTCACGCGGTCTACACCCTCTCCGACCCCCGCGCCGTTATACTCAAGGAACACGCCAGAAAATTTGCGGAGAATACCGAGCTCGAGGACGAGTTCAAGCTCCTTGAGCTTATCGAGACGCTCACTCCGAATATACTCGAGGAGCTGCGCGGAGACAAAAAGGTCATGTGTGCAAACGTCGATCTCTATTCGGGTCTTGTCTACAAGCTGCTCGGCATTCCCGAGGATCTGTTCACCCCGCTGTTCACCGTTGCCCGCGTTGCGGGTTGGTCGGCGCACAGAATGGAGGAGCTGATGACCGGCGGCAAGATAATCCGCCCGGCATACAAGAGCGTGTGCGCCCAGCGCAAATATGTAAAGCTCGACGAAAGACTTGACAGCTATCCCGGCGAGCTCAAGTATATCCCCAGCGACGAGCGCGCCTGATAAAGATAAAATTAATTTTTAGGACTTGATACAATGCCGAAAAACAAAAAGGTCTCAATGCTTAAAACCATGCTGATAGCTCTCGCGGCGGTGCTTCTGGTGCTTGTTCCGGTGCGCTGCTATCAATTTGCCTCCGGTCTGCTCGAGCCCGTAACGGGCTTCTATAAAGACGGCAGCCCGAGCATATGGGTGTCGTATATCCTGCTTGCCGCAGCCTCGGCAGCGTTTTTGATTATCGCGATAGTAAACAGGAAAAGGATATCCTATTCTACCGAGAAGTTCGGTTCGACAGGGCTCGCAATAGCGGCTTTTATGTTCGCTCTGACGCTGATAATAGACGCCGTTATGCAGTATAAAACCGTCTTTGATACGGCTACGGACAGCGCCATTATGTACGGCACGGAGTCGGTTCAGTATCTCAAAACGGGACTTGTTTCGAGGGGGCTCGAGGGCTTCTGCGCCATTGTGTCGGCGGTGTTCTTCGTCCTCTTCGGCTACGGGCATTTAAAGGGCAAGTCAAATGCTTCGGAATCGAAGCTTATGGCGCTGTTCCCCGTGCTCTGGTGCATATTCAGGCTCATGCACCGATTCATGCGTACCATAAACTTCCTCAACGTCTCCGAGCTTCTCTATGAGCTGTTCATGTGCGTGTTTCTCATGGCGTTTCTCATGGCGTTCTCCCAGCTCAACTCCAAGGTCGGGAACGACAAGTTTGACTGGAAGCTTGTCGGCTACGGATTGCCCGCCATGCTGTTTTCCGTGCTCTGCTTCCTGCCGCGGTTTATAATGACCCTTGTCGGCAAGAGCTATGTGCTCTGCAGCCAGTCGCCTATAGAGTGGTGCGACCTCGGCGCGGCGGTGTTTATCTGCGCGCTGCTTCTGACGAGACTCACCTTCGGCGAGAAAGACACACAGACCGCCGCGGCGGACGAAAATACAGAGAGCTGATGTTTTTAGATAATTTTCTGATAGCTGCCGAGCAGGTGGCGATACTGTATATCCTTGTCGCCGTCGGCTTTATAGCCGACAGGACGAAGCTGTTCACGGAGAAGGCGGCTCGCCTCTGCACGGACTTGATGTTCTATATCATAACCCCCGCAAAGATAGTGCAGTCGTTTATCTCCATGGAGTTCAGCCGCGAGTCGGCTACGCGCCTTGCGATAGCCGCGGCGTGCGGTGCAGGGATACACCTGATAGGCGTGGCGGTCAGCTCCGCCGTGTTCAACAAATCGCCTATAGGCAAGGCGGCTATATTCAAATATTCGAGCGTCTACGGCAACTGCGGGTATATGGCTCTGCCGCTCGCCTATGCCGTGCTCGGCGACGAGGGCGTGTTCTACGGCTCGGTCGTCATAATGATGTTCCACCTGTTCTCTTTTACCCACGGCATCTGGATGATGTCGCGCTCCGAGACGGGTGAAAAGACGAAGTTCAACGTCAAGAATATCCTTATAAACCCGGGCACCATCTCGCTCGTTATCGGCCTGCCGCTGTATCTGCTGAAAATTAATCTGCCCAATGTAATAGGCGCGCCTATAGACTATTTGGCGGCACTCAACACGCCCGTGGCGATGCTGATTTTCGGCACATATCTCTCGAACGCAAAGATAAAATCCGCGCTCAGGGAGTGGAGGATACTCTGCGTAGCGCTGATAAAGCTCGGGGTGATACCTCTTGTCTGCCTCGGCGTTTTCAGGCTCTGCGGCATAACGGGAGCGCTGCTGACCGCCATGATAATCGCGGCGAGCGCACCGCCCGCAAACATAACGGTCGTCTTTGCGGCGAAGTACAACAAGGATACGGGGCTTGCGTCCCAGACGGTCGCAATAGTCAGCTTTATTTCGATAGTGACCATGCCGCTGTGGATAGGGCTTGCAAGTACAATGTAAAAAGAATCAAAAAAATGTGTTGAACCCCAAGACCCCGTCGGAGGAGCCTTGGGGTTTATTTTTATAACGCGCAAAAATAATTATCTCCAACTCCGATTTCGCGCAAGCGCCACGATAAAAGCCGTTGTTCTTCCGCCTCACCTTTAGGCGTGGGAGTCAGGAGTTTTCGCATTTTCGTTTGTTTCGCTCGCCGTATTTAGAAATCAGCACAGCTCACAGCTCATAGCTCATATTACCTGTTTTCCGTTACCCGAACACCCGAAATTCAAAAAAATTGAAAAAATTTAAAAAAATATGTCTTGAACACTTGAAAAAGTCAAAAAACGATGATATACTTTGTATAATAGCAATGTAAATTGAGTTATTGCACTTATTTTACGAAAACACCGAGGTGACAAAAACAGGAAATGCGAGGACGGGACAATGACGATGCATACGAGGACAGATACGTTTTTTGAGCGGTGCGTTACCGCTTTTTTGTCACGCCTTGATTTCTTGGGTTCGCCCGGCAATTTAACAGATTTATTATGCTTTAAGGCAGAGCGCGTTTGCGTTCTGCCTTTTTTTGTACCCCTATAACGGAAAGGCTCGCGGTTTTGCCCGCAGCAAGGCGCAAGGGCGCCGGCTCGGAGAAATAAACTGCCTTTGATTTCGCGGTTGAAAAGTTCTTAGATTGAGGAGGTGCTTTGCCGATTTCGTTTTGACTGCGGTTTATATAGAGGGCTGTGTCAATAACCCGAATATGCGGGTGAGACATCGAAACAATGAATTGCTAAAAGGCAAGAAGAAACATATTTTGAGAGGTGATATTTATGAAGAAGAGAAAAGTCGGCAAGATGGTGTCGCTGCTCGTTGCCACAATACTTGTTGCAACGGCAATGATTCCTGCTGCCGGTGTGCTTGCGGAAAGCATTGAGGCCGCAGCTAATCGAAATGCTGTGATATCGGTAACAAATCTTGATGCTCTGCACGCACACATTAAAAGTGCGACCAACGCGAACGGATATTCAGACAAAAAGCCAATCCAGCTCAGGCTTGATGCGGATATCGAGATTCCGCTGTTCTATTGCCTTGTCGTGAAGGGCACCGACAAAACCACATACGAAGCACAGGGCGGCATTGCGATTACGGCGAGAGCCTGGATAGGCTATGCGGCGGGAGATTTTCGCGTTGACGGTATACCGAGAAGCTATGACAATACCGTCATCACGATTCCCGAGGGAGCATATGTTTCCCTTGACCTCAACGGTCATGCCCTGAGGATGAGCGATGACTACAAGACCCGCGGCAAAGGGCTTGACGGAAGAATCCCGGATCCCGAGGATACCTCTAAGCCGCTGACGACAAGCACCGGCGCCGGCAATAAATTCCCGATAGGCAAGGTTATCGACGCCACTCAGACGGCTTCTGTCATTACCGTTAAAGGACAGCTTACCGTCAAGGACACATCAAGCGGTCAGACGGGCTCCATTTCCGGCGGAACGGGCAGCTATCTTGACGCTTTTAGCATTGACAACGGTCATGACGGCAGACTCCCGTATAAAACCGGCGATGGAAAATCCGTATATGCTTTAAAGGTCAGAGATAATGTGCGAACATTGAGACTTGAAAAGGCTCCCGCGATGAACACCGTCGGCGGCGGAGGCGTTCTTGTCAGAGGACCCAATGCGGTCTTTAACTTTGAAGGCGGCAACATCCGCGATAACTTTGTATGGATCGGAGAAAACTACGAGCTGTATACCGCGTCAAACGACGGCTATGTCCGCTATAGCGAGGGCGGCGGCGTCTGTGTTAGAAATGGAGCGACCTTCAATATGTCCGGCGGAAGGATTTCCAATAATGTCGCGCGTGCTTACCACGGAAACAAGGCGGACGGAACACGCGCCCGCGGCGGCGGTGTCTTTATTGACAACAACTGCGTCATGAACTTTACCGGCGGAAGGATAGAGAATAACTCCACCTACTCAAGACAGACGAAGAGCGGAAGCGGAGAAGACATCCCCAAAAGTAACGGCGGCGGCATCTTTGTCCATAGGGGCGGCGTGCTCAATATGTGCGGACCCGACAACATTCAGGACCTGAGCGATCTGGACAACTTCCCGATAATTGCAAACAATATGAGCGGAACATATTTGCCCAACGGCGGTTGGGGAGATGCATCGGGTGCGGGTCTTTATGTCCGCGGAACCGCAAACCTCAGACATGCGGTTATCACCGGCAACAGCTTCTCGCGTTTCCAGCAGGCGGACTACACGAAGGAATCAAGATTTGTGGTCGAAACTGTTCTGCGGGATCCGGATACCGGCAAGGTCATCTATGTCAACCCGAACAATACGAACGAAACTATCAACCCCGACACAGGCGAGCCTTATGAGGCGGGCGATACCATAAACGGCGCAAGAGTTACACCGAAAACCAGTAAAAGCACAAGTACAAACGATACCTGGCTCTACGGCGTTTATACCTCGGTGAAAGACCGCAAGGTTTTCACCAACGGAGCGGGAGTTTTTATTGACGGCAGAGAAGCTGAGACGGCGCTGAATATCGGCGAGCAGGTCTGGATTTACGATAACTGGGATCTTGTTTCCACAAACTTCGTTAATGATTGCATATCCCAGGACGATGTCTGCCTGACCTTGGATGCCGCCAGTAATTATGTCCACAAGGACTCCTTTATCTCTCTTGCAGCTCCGGCGCATGAGTCGAAGATCGGCGTCAATGTCATAGGCGGTCAGCAAGACCGGCCTGTCGGAATAAAGGCAAAGCTTCCCACTCAGGGCACAAAGGCTTATTCCGGCTTTGTCAGCGTTTTCGGCGATTATCGCGGAAACTACACTCCGCAGCAGACCGATGTCCAGTTCTTCTGGGATAACGGCGCCAACGGCGGCACAGTCAACAATCCGGCGCCGGACTATGCGGTTATCTACAGCCCCACGAAGACCACGGTTAACGCTAACAGCTCGCTTTCCGGCGCAGTATATGAGACGCCCACTTATCTTCTCTTCGGCGCTAAAACAAATGCATATGCCAACGGACAGTATAAGGGCTATGTTATGAAGAACTATAATGAGGCCGATATTCACTATTATGCGCACACCGATTATGACGGAGAACATAAAAATATCAATTGGAGACTCGATCGCAACAGCACTCCTCTTACATTTGAAAAGGGAAACACCGTTCCCTTTATCGCGCCACTCAACAGACCTAATTACGACCTCTATAAGAGCGGCTGGATCGGCGCCCTCAAGAACAAGGACGGCAATTTCATCTCCACTGCAGGCGAGACCTCCGTGGCTTACAACGTGAGCACCGGCGAGGAGTATACCGACCTCTACTTCAAGGGCTGGGAGTTCTATGCCCCTTACGGTCACAGAACCATCCCCCCGCTTAATTTCATGAATCCTTTGACCCCGGGTGACGCAGATAACGATCCGAACGATCCCAAATTCCGGCACTCCTTTACGGCAGACAACCTTCTGACCTGGAACGACAACGAGCTGCATCAGTCTGTTCCGGCCTATACCGCAAAGTGGTATACCAGGTCCGAGCTTGCCGCCGCAAGACAGGATATTTCCGTCACCAAGGGAGCGCTCCTTATCGGCAAAGACGGCAAGGTTTATATCAGGGTTGCGGCGCTTCTCGGCGGTTACATGACCGACCTTCAGAATGTTCAGCCCAGCAGGCATACCGCAGCCGACGGCACTGAGCTTTATTTCAACAAGCCCACCTTTGTCGCTTCCCATACCAACGCCACCCCCACCCTTGAGGGCGGCTATAAGACTACGACTCAGAACGGTACTCCGTTCGAGGCTCGTATAACCAAGAAGCTTATCAGCAACGCCACCAACAAGAAGGTCACCCTTGATACCTGGAACTATGTCCCCGGCAACAACAGCGCCTTCGCCGGCGACGCATGGACTCAGTGGAACGTCGGAAAGAACCACCACAACAAGTTCGGCGATCCCAGCTTCCTCGGCATTATGTGGGTCGATATCGATACCGGTATTACATATAATTCCGAGACTCAGACTTATACGGGCGACACCTCCAAGGTTATCTATGTAACGCCCTGCGTCGAGGTCACCGATTTTTCCGGCAACACTCACTACAGCTACTATTACGGCGAGTCCAGAGCTTACAGCGTCGAGCAGCTTATCGCAGCCGATAATAATTAAAGGGGGGAGAGGTATAATGAAAAACAAGAATTACGAGAAGCCTCTTGCAGAGATTATCTGCTTTGACCTTGCTGCTGTCAGAATGGGCATCGGCCTTGATTCCCAGCATATAGACACTGCAAGAGAGGCACAGAGAACAAAAGGAAAAGCAGATGTCGGCGATCTGGATAACTGAGAAAGGAGCAGAATAAAATGAAGAAAACACTCAAAAGAGTTCTTGCCGTTATACTTGTGCTTGTCCTTAGCTTGACTGCACTTGCGGCTGTTGCCTCCGCTGCTCCGGCAGCCGAGAAGGCCGAATCTGCAAGCGTCGGCAGCGCAATCGGCAGCTTCTTCAAGAAGATTGCAAATGCAATTAAGGGCATCATCGACAAGATAGTCGGCGGCATTAAGCCCGAGCCCAAGCCGGAGCCCGATACTACGGCTCCCGCAGAGCCAAACGCTCCGGCAGAGGATTCCGGATTCGAGTTTGTCCAGGATTCCGGCAAGCTCGAGCATGTAGGCGATTTCCACTAATGGAGTTCACTGCAAAAATTGCAGATTTAACGGTAGGTATTTCCTGCAAACACAGCCTCGTTGAGACTATGTGCAGGGAGTACCTCACCGAGGCTGCCCCTATGTTTTGCGTAAGGGCTTCCGAAGAACACAAGGAGAAGCTCAGAAATTATTTTCCGGGCTTCTCCGAAGTCTTTTCCGACGATTATCTTGAAGTGCTCGCCATAAGCGAATGCATTTACGATGAGGTTTTCAATTATGATGCCGCGGTTTTTCATGCGGCGCTGATTTCCTTTGACGGCCGCGGGGTTGCCTTTGCAGCGCCCAGCGGTATCGGAAAAAGCACGCATATAAAGCTTTGGAGCCGTCTGTTCGGCGATAGGGTCGAATGCGTCAACGGCGACAAGCCGCTTTTCCTTTTCCGTGACGGAAGGCTTTTCGGCGCAGGCACCCCATGGTGCGGAAAAGAAAAATGGGGCTGCAACAAAACGGTACCCGTCGAAGCTCTGTGCTTTATAGAAAGAGACCTTATCAACAGCATAGAAAAAATTGAGGATAACGGCGAAAAGATGCGGCGAATGTTTTATCAGCTGACGATTCCCGAGGATCGCGGCGAGCTGAGACAGAAATATCTCGACTTTGCAGATAAGCTGATAAATACCGTCCCGTTCTATCTTCTGCGCTGCAACATGGAGTTGAGCGCCGCGCAGACGGCACACGACGGAATCTTCGGAGACGAATAGGGCAGTTAGGAACAAACAACAGAGCCGCAATTTGCAGCAGACAATGCAAATTGCGGCTTCGATTTTAAGTTTATTTTTGCTCCCGTACAGATAGGGACAAAGAAAAAGTTTCCGTATCGAATGCGGCAGTCCCGCATATTTTTATCCGTCAGTCCTCTTTTTTGTCCTTTTCATCTTTCTCTTCCTCCGGCTCTTCGACCGTTACCGAAATCTCCATAACTCTGCGCTGCTCTACGTCGGTGACGAGGACGGAAAGATTTTTGTATTTAAACGTGTCGCCGACCTCGGCCATTTTGCCGAGCTGCTCGAGCACCCAGCCGCCTACGGACACCGATTCGGAATCCTCGTCCTCCTCGAGGTCGAAATATTCAAACATCTTGTCGAGCTGCGCGCTGCCGAGTATCTTCACCGTGCCGTCGGGCTGCGGCGAAAACTCCTCGACTACCTCGTCGTTCTCATCCCATATCTCGCCGACAAGCTCTTCGAGTATGTCCTCCATGGTGACTATTCCGAGTGTGCCGCCGAATTCGTCCGCGACAACCGCCATATGCGTCTTTTTCTGCTGCATGAGCTTTAGCAGCTCGCTTATCTGCATCTGCTTTGCTATGTAGACGGTCTTTTTGATTATCGAGGATATCGGCTGCTTCCCGGTGAGCACATATTTGTTGAAGTCTCTGATGTGAATAAAGCCGATTATATCGTCCGTGTCGTCGGAATATACGGGCAGGCGCGAGAAGCCGGAGTCGTTGAACACCGAGGCTATCTTTTCGACGCTGTCATCCTTTGAGACGGCGATAACGTCAACGCGCGGGGTCAGAATATCGCCGACGGGGCACTCGTAAAAGGAGATGGCTGAGCGGATAAGGTCGCTCTCGTCCTCGTCAAGCCCGCCGCCGGACTCCGCCTCGTCAACGATGTTCAAAAGCTCGTCGCCGGTTATCGTGTCGTCCTTTTTGAATTTAAAAATCTTGCTCAGAAGCTTTTTCCAGAGCATGAAGAACGCCACAACGGGGGTCAAAATGACCGTAATCGCCTTTAAAAACGGCGTTGCGAACATGGCATATCTTTCGGGCATCTCTTTGGCTACCGTTTTCGGTGTGACCTCGCCGAAGATGAGCAGAAGGACAGTCATGATTATTGTCGAGACCGTCGGGCCGCGGCTCTCGTTTATGAGCTTGATGAAAAGCACCGTCGCCACGGACGAGGCCGTGATATTTACTATATTGTTTCCTACAAGGACGGTGGAGAGCAGCTTGTCGTAGTTCTCGCCCATCTTGTATGCGTTGGCGGCCTTCTTGTTGCCGTCGTCCGCCATGGTCTTGAGTCTTATTCTGTTGAGGGAAGTGAACGCGGTTTCGGATGCCGAGAAAAATGCCGAAAACAGTATGAGAAGTACAAGGCAAATTATCTGCACCCAACTTCGGGTATCCAAAAAAATTCCTCCAGTGCGGTTTGCCGCATATATATATTCATAACTATAGCACAAACTTTTCGTTTGTTCAAGAAAAAACCGCATTCGGCGGAATGCGGCTTTTGTTATTACAGAGCTATCATGTCGCGCAGCTCCGAGGCGAGGTCTGCGGCGAGGCGCGTGCCGTTTATCAGGGCGCGCTTGGGCAGCTTCGAGATAAAGCCGTCATCCTCGAGAGTGACGTCGCCCGTGTAGTTTATGTCATGCAGCGCCTGCGCTATCGCTTTCCAGTCGAGCTTGCAGGTGAAGGGCGGCATATGCAGGTCCTCCATATAGTTGTTGTCATGAACGTGCAGAGCCGTGAGCCTCCTGTGACCGAGTGCTCTTATAGCGTGCGCCGCGTCGTCGCCGACAAGGCCGCTGTGGCCGAGGTCGAGGCAGACCGTGAAATATCTCGGGTCGAGCGCGTCATAGTATTCGGCGAGCTGCTCGCCGTAGCTGCACACATTTGCGAGCATGACATGGCGGCGGTCGTCGTGGCCGAACATATTCTCGAGCGCTATTTTTATCCCGAACTCCTCGCAAAGGGGCTTGAGTGAATTATAGAAATCAATGTTGAACTGCTTTTGATCCACCCCGTCCGGGCAGGCGGTCGGATGGACGATTATCTGCTCTGCGCCTATTTTGCCTGCGACGCGGATAGAGAGCTTCAGCTTTTCGTAGACAAAATTATTGTATTCCTCGTTGCCGAATCGATAGCTCGGGAACGGGGCGTGCGCCTGATTGAACGGGAGGGAATATTTTTCGCTCGTCTGCCTGAGCGTGCCGACAAGCTTATCCTCGCTCATAAGCCCGAGCTCGCTCTCGCGCGAGCTGTTCATATAGAACATGGAGAAGTCGAGCGCGTCAAAGCCCGCATCCCTGAATATTTTCATGCCCTCGTCAATGCCGAAAGCGGGAAAAATGACATCCGTCTGAGTTGATATTTTCAATATGCACACCGCCTTGTAATTTTTTCAGTAACATTATAGCAGAGAGTTTTCGGATATACAATATCAATGTACTAAATATGGTATAGCAAAACTCGGGATATGTGATATAATCTTTATGTGAAATCTGTTTGACGGAGGGATAAAATGCTGCGACTGATTCTTTCCCCCTCGGTGGGCGGTACCGCGGGGTATCTCTATGACGCCGTGGCGGCGCTCGCATCGTCGGGCGGCGAGGCGGTGCTGATAGTGCCCGAACAGTATTCCTTTGCCGCGGAGCGCATAGTGCTCGAGCGGCTCGGGACTGCCGACGCTCAGCGCGTCGAGGTGCTGAGCTTTACGCGCCTTGCTAATACCGTGTTTAATTCTGTCGGCTGGGACAAGGGCAAACGTCTCAACGAGGCGGGGAAAATACTTCTTATGAGCCGCGCCCTCGAGCAGTGCGCCGATAAGCTGACGGTCTATGCCCGCAGCGCGGACAGCCCCGCCGTGGTGCGCGAGCTGCTCGTGCTCAGCGAGGAATTCTGCCAATGTGCGATATCCTCCGAGGATATCGTCAGCGCCATGAACAACATGGACGAGGGACTTTTAAAGGACAAGCTCGGCGACATTTCGCTGGTTTTTTCGGTCTATGACTCGTTTGTTTCGGACGGCTGGCTTGACGACAGCCGTATGCTGACCCGCCTCAAGGACAAGCTCACGGAGAGCGGGTATTTCAAAAACAAAACGGTGTTTTTCGACTCCTTCCGCGGCTTTACCGCGCAGGAGTTCGGTATTATCGGAAAAACACTCACTCAAGCGGACGATGTCTGTGTCGCGCTGAACGCGCCCGACCTTACGGATGTCGGCAGCGACGATATATTTTATCATACGAAGAACACCGCGAAAAAGCTTATTAAAATCGCAAACAGCGTCGACGTGCCTTGCGCAAAGCCCGTCACCGTCAATGAGCCGAACAGCGACGCCGCGCTCGATGCTCTCGCAAAGGATTTCCTGAGCCCCGAGGCGGACGTGTTCGAGGGCGAGTGCGGGAGCATAGCGGTGGTCGCGGCGCCCGATATCCGCAGCGAGTGCGCCTTTATCGCGGCGCAGATAAAGAAAATGCTTCGAACCGGCGAATACCGCAGCCGCGATATTGCCGTTATAGTGCGTGACGACAAGTCCTATATCCGCCCGATGATGACCGCCCTTGCGAAATGCGGTGTGCCCGTGTTCGAGGACAGGCGGCAGCCCGTTATAAATCAGCCGCTGATGACGCTCGTCCGCGCCGCGCTGAAGATAGCCGACACGGGCTTTGATACGGACAGCGTCCTGCGCGCTCTGAAAACCGGACTCTGCCCGCTTGAGGCGGACGAAGTCTCGGACATTGAGAATTATACTTACCTCTGGCAGATAAACGGCTCGGGCTGGCTGAAAAAATGGGAGTCGAGTCCCGACGGCTTCGGCGAGATGACCGAAAGCGCTTCGGCGGAGCTCGAAAGGCTGAACGCTCTGCGCGAAAAAGCGGTTGAGCCGTTTGCGAGGTTCAGAAGCAAGCTTAAAAATAACGACGGCGAGGGCTGCGCAAGGGCTGTGTTTGAGCTGCTGTGCGAGCTCGACACGGCGCAGAGGCTCAAGGAGCTTGCGATTTATCTTGAGGATTCGGGCGAGAGCGTGCTCGCACTCGAGACGGAGCGGCTCTGGGATACCCTCTGCTCGCTGCTCGATGTCGCGGCGCAGACGCTCGGCGGCACTCCCGTAAAGGCGGCGCGCTTCGCCCGTCTCTTTGACCTCATGCTCTCCACCGTCACCCTCGGCGAAATACCGCATTCCTTGGAGGAGGTGACTATAGGCTCGGCGCAGAGGATAAGACCAATAGCGCCCAAGGCCGTGTTCGTCCTCGGAGCCAATGCGGGAAAGCTGCCGCTGAATCCGACTCAGGGCGGAATGCTCAACGCCGACGAGCGCGAACGTCTCGCGCAGGCGGGCATGGAGACCGCGATATACGGCGAGGACAGAGTGGCCGAGGAGCGCTTCATAGCCTACACCGCGTGCTGCTGCGCAAAGGAGAAGCTGACGGTCAGCTTCCCGTCTAAGAGTGCGCAGGGCGAGGAGCTCAGCGAGTCGGAAATAGTCACCTTTATCCGTGAGCACTTCCCGCTTGCAAGCCGGACGGACACCATGACCGCCGACAAGCTCGACCTCGTCGAGGGAAAAGCCCCGGCGTTTGAGCTGACGGCGGCACTGATGCGCCGCGGCGGCGAGCTCTACGAGTCGCTGAGAAAATATTTTGCGCAGGACGCCGACTATTCGGGCAGACTTGCGTCGCTCGACGGAGCTGCCGCCGAGCGCACGTTCAATATAGACAGCCGCGAGACGGCTTCGCGCCTTTTCGGCGTGAATATGAATATCTCGCCCTCGAGAGCCGAGACCTATTACCGCTGCCCGTTCTCCTACTACTGCCGCTACGGGCTCAAGCTCAAGGAGAACAAGAGCGCGACCTTCGACCCGCTTCAAAAGGGCACGGTCATACATTTTGTGCTCGAACGTCTGCTCCGCGAATTTACCGCGCAGGAGCTCTGCGAGCTCGACGACGGCGAGCGCTATGAAAAAATAGGCGAGTATTTAAACGCCTATCTCGAACGCTACCTTGACCGCTCGCAGAGGTCAAAGAGATTCCTCTATCTCTATGAGCGGCTCGCGCGCAGCATAGACGCAGTCGCCGCAAGGCTTGCGGACGAGTTCAGAAACAGCGACTTTTATCCCGTTGACCTCGAGCTCGACATATCGCATGACGGCGCGGTCAAGCCCTACAAGCTGAAGATGCCCTCCGGCGGATATATCAACATCTCCGGCAAGGTGGACAGGGTAGACTTCGCAACTGTAGACGGAGAGGCGTATATAAGAGTTATAGATTACAAGTCGTCGGGCAAGATTTTCGCCGTTTCCGATGTTATTAACGGCCTTAATATGCAGATGCTTATCTATCTTTTCACGCTTGTGAATAACGGAAAAGCGCTCTACGGCGACGCAGCGCCGGCGGGTGTGCTCTATATGCCCGCAAAGGCGTCCGCCTTTACAGCCGAGCGCGGCAAAGACCTCAGTAAACAGGGCGGCCCGAAAGACAAAAAGATGCAGGGCTTCGTGCTCAAAAACGCAGGTGTCATAGTCGCCATGGAGCATGACGGAAACGGCGTGTATATCCCCGCAAGTATAGACAAGGACGGCAAAATAAAGGGAAACGCAATGGAGCTCTTCGAGCTCTCGGCGCTCTGGGACAAAGTCGACGAAAACCTTGTGAGCATGGGCGAAGAGCTGCATAACGGCTCTATTCCCGCGCTTCCCGCGCAGGGGAATCGCTACAACGATATATGCTCGAAATGCGAGTATTGGAACATCTGCACGCACGAGAGCAATATGCCCGTAAGAGAATTAAACGACAAGCTTGAGCTCAGAGAGGAGGCGGAGAAATGGGAATTAACTGGACGACTGACCAAAAACACGCGATAGAGTGCCGTAAAGGCTCTGTACTTGTCAGCGCGGCAGCCGGTTCGGGCAAGACCGCGGTGCTCGTCGAGCGCGTTATCCGCCGCCTGACGGACAAAGAAAAACCCTGCTCGGCGGAGGATCTGCTGATAGTCACCTTCACCCGCGCCGCCACAGCGCAGATGCGCGAGAAGATAGGCGCGGCGATACTCAAGCGCCTCTCGGAGAATCCGGCGGACAAGCATCTGCGCCGCCAATATATGCTCCTGCCCTTTGCGAAGATATGCACTATCGACAGCTTCTGCAACGACCTTGTGCGCGAAAATTTTCACTCGCTCGGCATATCTCCGGACTACTCTGTACTCGATAACGAGACGGCGGTCATAATGAAAAACGACGTCTGTGAGGCAATGCTCGAACGGGCATACGAGGAGGATACCGACGGCAGCTTTTTACAGCTCAGCGATATGATTTCCACCGGCAGCAGCGACGACGACTTCGCGCAGCTGATACTAAGAATGTACGATATATCGACCGCATACCCGTTTCCGGAGCTGTGGCTCGACTCGCTTATAGAGGAGTATGCCGACAGTGACATAGACAGCAGCCGCTGGGGGGATATTATAAAGGAATATATCTCCGATATGCTCAACTACTGCATATCCTCAAGCTCGGAGATGCTGAAGCTCATGACCTCCGACGAGACGGTGCTCTCGGCATACGGCGAGGCGGTGTGCAGCGACATCAATATGTATAAGGAGCTTTTGGAACGGCTTCACACCGACTGGGACGATACGCTTGAGGCATTCGGAAGCGTTAAATATATGAGCCTCGGCCGCGTGCCCAAGGGCTATGACAGCGAGGCGAAAAATGCGGTCACGACCGCGCGCAAAAAGCTCAAGGATCTTATCAAAAAAGTTCCGGATATTATGTGCGTCTCGTCGGCGGAGCACGCCGAGGATGTGCGGCTGCTGAGCGGCCCGGTGACGAAGCTCATAGGGCTCGTCAAGCAGTTCGGCAGGGAGTATTCCGCGGAGAAGGACAGGCTCAACTGCGCGGACTTTTCGGATATCCTGCACCGGGCGCTCAATCTGCTCGCAGTCTCCGACGGCAGGGGCGGCTATAAAAAGACCGACCTTGCGCGTGAGCTTTCCGAACATTATGTTGAAATACTCGTTGACGAGTATCAGGATATAAACGAGGCGCAGGATTTGATATTCAGAGCCCTGTCCGCCGATGAGAATAACCTTTTCACAGTCGGCGACGTCAAGCAGAGCATATACAGATTTCGCCAGGCGATGCCGGAGATTTTCCTGCGCCGCCGCGCCTTGACCAACAGCTTTGAGAGCGGGAAATATCCCATGGGTATCACCCTCGGCTCGAATTTCAGAAGCCGCAGGGGAGTCACCTCTTGCGTCAATTATATCTTCCGTCAGCTTATGAGCGTAGGAGCGGGCGAGCTCGAATATGATGACTCCGAGGCTCTCAATGCGGCGGCGGAGTACCCCGAGCGCGATATCCCGGACTGCGAGCTGCATATAGTGACGGACTCGGGCAACAGAGCCGATACGCTAAAGGCGCAGGCGGATTATATCGCGGACTATATCGGGAAAACCGTCCAAAGCGGCTCGATTACTCTGACAAAGGACGGCGCCTTGCGTCCTGCGACCTACGGCGATTTCTGCATTCTTCTGCGCACGGCAAAGAATGTTTCTCAGGCGTATGTCAATGCGCTCGCCGAGCGCGGAATACCGGCCTTTTCTCCCGATACGGGCGGATTTTTCGAGGCCGCCGAGATAAGCTTTATACTCTCTCTCCTGCGTGTGCTCGACAATCCCGTGCAGGATATACCGCTCGCGGCTGTCATGCTCTCTCCGCTGTTCGGCTTCAGCGCGGGCGAGCTTGCGGATATCCGCGCCTCGGCGAAAGAGCGGCTCGGCGCGGGCGAGACGGAACCGCTCTACCGCAGCGTTGCAGCGGCGGCGGGCGAGGGCAGCGAAAGGGCTGCGGCATTTCTTAAAAAAATCGATTCCCTGCGCAGGCTGTCGCTGACGCTCAGCGCGGGAGAGCTTGTCCGCAGAGTGTGCGAGGAGACGGGCTTCGACGCCGTTGTCAGCGCCATGCCGGACGGTGAGCGCCGCAGGCTAAACGTGAGCCTACTCTGCGATTATGCCGAAAAATACGAGGCGGCGGGAAATCTCGGACTCAGCGGCTTTATCCGTTTTATAGATAAGGTTGCGCGCACGAGCGGCGACCTTGCTACGGCGGCGCGCCCGTCCGAAAACGCGGATATAGTGCGAATAATGACCGTCCACCAGAGCAAGGGACTCGAATTTCCCATATGCATTCTCGCCGATATGCAGCATAAATTCAACGAGCGGGACAACAGCGATTCGGTGCTCATAAACTCCTACGCGGGTCTCGGCATGAAGCGGCGCACGGAGGACGGCATAAGCGTCTATGACACCGCCCCGCGCCGTGCGGCGGTCATCATGTCGGAGCGCATGGGGCGCAGCGAGGAGCTGCGCGTGCTCTATGTTGCGCTGACGAGAGCGAAGGAAAATCTTATTATGGTAACCTCGGTTCCGAATCCGGAAAAGAGCTTTGCGAAGGTTGCGGTCGAGTGCGGAATAGGGGAGAAAGCGAACCCGTTTGCGGTGCTGAGAATGAATAATTTCTCCGATCTGGTGCTCACGGCGCTAATGCGCCACCCGTCCGCGGAGGAGCTGAGAAAGCTCGCGGGCATAGATGTGCCCGTGCTCAATTCCCATAAAGATAAGTTCAGACTAAAAGTTGCGGTGAGCGATTCGCAGTCCGTTTTAAAAAAGGAAGAGGAGAGGAGCGAGCTGCGCGCAGAGCCTGTTTTCTATGACGAAGTCCGTGCCCGACTCGACTATTCCGACCCGCGCTCGGTGCTCTCGTCCGTTCCCGCAAAGCGCGCCGCATCGGACGGCTCGGAGCGCGGCATAAACCGCGAATACTTCGCCTCGTCGCGCCCCGCGTTTATGAGTGCGGGCGGACTGACTCCGGCTCAGCGCGGCACAGCCACGCATAAATTTATGCAGTTTTCTAACTACACTGCGGCGCGGGATAATATAAGCGCAGAGCTCGACAGACTCGTTGAAAGCGGATTCCTCTCGAAGGACGAGGGCAAGGCCGTGAATGTCGGCGCGGTGAGGCGGTTCTTTGCGTCGCCGCTCGCGGGGCGTATATTCGCCTCCGACAGCGTGATGCGCGAGAAAAAGTTTGCGGCGCTGTTTTCGGCGGACTTCTTCTATCCCGAGCTCAAAGGCGGCGCGGCGGAGAAAAAAATTGTCGTCCAGGGCATCGCCGACTGCGTTTTTGTCGAGGACGGAAAGCTGGTCATTGTCGATTACAAGACCGACATGGGAGTCAACGCCGAGGAGCTGCTCGAACGGTATTCCACTCAGCTTGAGATATACCGCGAGGCGCTCTCGCAGGCGCTCGAAATGCCCGTCAAGGAGACGCTTCTGTACTCTTTTTATATGAATTCGGCGGTTAAAGTCGGAACGGATTAAAAAATATGAAAAAAGGGCTTGCATTTTTGCCCCGTGTATGATAAAATTTCGTTTGCTAAGCTTAAAGATAAAGTTATATGCAGATAATCCGAAAGAGGTGACAATAATGAAGGAAGGAATCCATCCTAAGTACGAGCCCACAGAGGTCCGCTGCGCTTGCGGTGAGGTCATCCATACCTCATCCACAAAGAAAGATCTCCGTGTCGATATTTGCTCGAAGTGCCATCCGTTCTTCACCGGCAAGCAGAAGCTCGTCGATACCGGCGGACGCGTTGACCGCTTCAAGAAGCGCTTCAACATGACCGAGGACAAGAAATAATTATCCCGTGTGAAATAATGAGCTGCCTTACGGCGGCTCATTTTTCTATGCTTTTTATGCAACGTCTGTTGCGGTATCCAAGCATTGTTAACAATATATTTCTTCAAAAGACTTGTAAAATACTCTCTGCGGCGTTATAATATTTGTAATTATTTTGTAATCTTTTTAAGGAGGCGGAGCAATGTCTAAGAAGAAAAAAGGCAGTGCAGCCAATCCTGATTTGAACAGCTCGAAGCCGCCCGTAAAGGACGGGAGCGAGTCTGAAAACAGAATAAGTGAAATCGAGAAATACGATTTTTTTGAGAAGATAGACTTTGACAGCGACTATGACGATATCCTTGCCACATACGAAAAGACTCTCGACAGGCGCACAAGAGCGGCCATGAAGAAGGCGGGAGGTCAGGTTGACGGGGATGACTCGGACTCTGCCGAGGACGAAAATGTCATGATTGAGGCGGACGAAATCGAAGCAGAAACAGACTCCGCCGAAGAGCCCGAGGCGCAGCAGAGCGAAGAGGGCAAGCCGTCGAAGAAAAAGGCGAAGGCTCAAAAGGGCGATGCCTCGGCAGCGCTGTATGCCGCAATAACGGCGCTCGGACTTGCCGTCGGCACTTCCTTTAAAAAGCTGCTCACGGGACCCAAGAAGCTCGGCAGAACAATTGTCGGATTTTTCGGGTATATTTTCCGTTTCCTTTGGCTCGGCTTCAAAAAGTTCGTCTATATTATTTCGCACACGTTCGTAGACCAGGTCAAGGACTTTCGGCGCGATGTGCGCTCCGCCATGCACTATATCAAGCGCAGCAGGCATAACCCGAAAACGCTGTTTCCGATTCTCGGGCACTATGTAAAAAAAGCCTTCACTACCCATACTCAGATGTTTAGGACCATAGCGAATGTCGCTCTGCCGGTGGCTGCGGTGCTCGCATTTGTGATTACCGTCAACTATTGGAGCAGCGTTACGTTTGCGCTCAAGGTCAGCTATGACAACAAAGAGCTCGGCTATATCTCCGACGAGTCGGTTTATAACGAGGCTCAGAGCGCGGCGAAAGAGAGAATGACCACGACAAAGTCCGATTTCTCCGTTGAGCTTGAGGAACCGAGCTATGAGCTCTCGCTTGTGAGTCTCAATAAGCTTGTCGATTCCTCGATACTCTGCGACAGAATAATCGAAAATTCCGAGAGCAATGTCACAAACGCCTGCGGAATTTATATCGACGACGAGTTTGTTTGCTCGGTCAAGAACGAGACGGACGCTTCGAGCGTGTTCAACGCGATTCTCGACAAGCATCAGGTGACGGACAGCAACAGCTTTGTCGATTTCGTTGAGAAGGTCGAGTATGTTCAGGGCCTCTACCCCGATGACCCGAAAACCATGTGGGATGCGTCAAAGCTCAAAAAGCAGCTTGAACAGACCAAGGTGGCGAAAAAGACATACACCGTCAAGGACGGAGACACCATATACGGTATAGCGGTTGCAAACGGCCTTACGGAAAAGCAGTTTATGGCACTTAACCCCGACATAGGCGAATATATACATACCGGCGATGTGCTGACGGTTGCGAACGAGGTCAACTATGTCCGCGTCAAGGTCATGAAAACCGAGACAAGGACGGTCGAGGTCGATTATGATGTCGAAAAGACCAACGACGCCTCGATGTTCAAGGGCACCAGCCGCGTCACCCGCAAGGGTGTAACGGGCGAGGATACCGTGACCGAGCTCGTGACATATATCGACGGGCAGCGCGTATCGTCGCAGGAGATTTCCCGCGTCAGGACGAGAGAGCCCGTGACCGAGAAGAAGCTCATAGGCACGAGATCGACGCGCGTCAGCGGCGGTTATAATATCCAGGTTTCCGGGCGCGGATTTGTGTGGCCCGCACCGGCGTGCACATATGTCAGCTCGCCTTACGGCTGGAGAACCCTGCGCGGTTACAGCGACTTCCACACAGGCGTTGATCTCACTCTTCCCGGCGGCGGTTCGACGGGAGCGGTAATAGTCGCGTCCCTCGACGGAACGGTCGAGAGCGTGCGCCGAAGCAATTCGGGCTACGGTCACTGCATCGTCATCAACCACGGCGGCGGGGTCAAGACAAGATATGCCCACTGCCTCGCAGGCTCTATCTCCGTCAGCGTCGGACAGCGTGTCAGCGCGGGACAGGCGATAGCGCGAGTCGGCAGCACCGGCAACGTCACCGGACCGCATCTCCATTTCGAGATAATCATAAACGGCAGCACGGTCAACCCGCTTCCGTATATCAGATAAAATATCCCTGCGCAAAGCGCACGGAGCCATAAAAGCAAATCCTGCCCAAGGAATCCCGAGGGCAGGATTTTTTGTGTTCTGCGAATTTAAGAAAGCCGTAAATCACTGCAAAACCTGCGGGCGGATAATATCCGCCCCTATACGATTATATTAATTTACAATATTAAATTTGTTTGCCTGATGGCGTTTTTTTACCCCCACAACCCCCGATTTATCAATCTTCCCCAATATCCGCAGACGTGCGTTCGACGGTGCATCGGCATAATCTCAAACTCAAAAAGGACACCGGAAATTAATTCCGATGTCCTTCTGCTGTTTTGTCAAACGGATTTTTACTCCTGAGGCAGAGTCGCGTCGGGGTCAAGCCCTGAGTTCGGGTTCTCGCAGTACTTCATCGTGGCTCTGAAGAAATAGACATATTCACCGTCGGAGACTGTAACATTGGTTGCTTTTTTAAGCTGCGCGGGCTCGACGGCCTCCGGGCTTGAGGCGACCGCGTAGTAACTCTTGCCGCTGCCGTCCGGGGTTATCGTATATGTGCCGGCCTTGATATCCTTGCCTACCTTGTACATCGCGGGAGTCGTGCCGTCGCAGCCGATGGAAGCCATGCTGCATGAGTCGGCGTCATAGAATTCACAGCCCGTGATTTCGACATAGCCGTCCTTTGAAAGGGTGTAGTAGGTAGAAACATCAAACATTTCAAAATCGTTTGCGACGTTTTGCACATAGGGGTCGATACTCTTTTTGAAGCCGAGTCCGCAGTAGAGACCGGAGATTCTCTTGACAATGTATTCATCCTTCGGAATATCTCTGCCTATCTTGTAGGTTCCGGGGGCATACTTGCCGTTGACTGCCTTGGGGTGTTCGACGGATGCGCTGATGAATTTGCAGCCGCTGATATAGAGCACATAGCCGCTCTCAACCGTAACAAGCGTGTGTGTCTTGCCGTCGAGGGTTATCTCGCAGGCGAGGGGTTCGCCGCTGTCGTCTTTCATCTTGCCGTTCCAAACGTAAACAGAGGATTTTGACGAGTTCTTGACGATATAGTATTCTCCGGGCCTGAGCTGACCGCTGCCGCTGCCGACTTTGTAGGTGCCGGCGCCGTTCCAGCCGGTTGAGCTGGCGGCGTTGGGCTTCTCGGTTGCACTTGCGGCGGGGAGGGTGACTATATGTGCCCCGGTCGTCGGCGCGGGAGCAGCCTGAGCCGGTTTGGCTGCGGGCTTGGTTGTTGTTGATTCTGCCGTAGAGGTTTCGGGCTCGGTGCTGACTGCGGGAGCCGCTGTTGAGCCGTCTGCGGTCGTGTCCTGACCGTCGTTGTTTTTCTTGCAGCCTGCGAACGCCAGAACTCCGACGAGCACGGCGAAGCACAGTATTACAGATATGAGCTTTTTCATCTTTTTTCCCTTTCGTAACCTTATTGCGGGCTTTCCGCTGCGTTTATTATAACAAACTTAAACTTCTCAGTCAACATGGGCAAAAAAGAAGAGCCGCGTTTTGCGGCTCTCCCATGTGTTTGGTTATTGTTTAGCTTTTGTTCTCGTCGGCCTTATTGCCACCGGCATTGTTGTCAGGCTTGTTATTGTCGCCGCCATTGTTGTCGGGCTTGTTATTGTCGCCGCCATTGTTGCCGTCAGGATTGGGATTGGGGTTAGGATCGGGATTGGGGTTAGGATTGGGGTTAGGATTGGGGTTAGGATTGGGGTCGGGATTGGGGTCGGGGTTAGGCGCGGGTTCGACATACTCTACGAGCTTAAAGCCTTCGAAGGAGATAAACTCTCCGTCTTTAAGCTCGATAATTATTGATTTGTCTTTCTTGACATTCAGTTCGCCCGTGATCTGGCTGAATTTAATGTGTGCGGCGCCGGTCGAATATCCGTTTCCATCATCGGTGGGAACAAGCACGTATTTGCCGGCCTTCATGTCCTGATTAGCGCCGACTAAATATGTTCCGCCACCGTAGCTCTTGTCTTTCTCGTCGTAGCTACCGGTACGATCCTTTGCTTTAACGACCTTGGTATCTTTGTTGAAAATTATGTAGTCGCCTGCTTCGAGCTTAACATAAACGCGTAAGCCCCTATAGGTGATAGCATAGTTGTTTCCGGAAAGGAAGTCTACAGAATTCAGAATGCTGAAATCTGTGTTTCCGAATTCGCCTATAACGTATTCGCCGGCGGGAATATCTTCGCCTATTCTGTAAGTGCCGAGTTTATATACTCCGTTTGAGGAAGTCATGGGCTTGAGCTCTCTCTCGGAGATAAACTCACCGTTTTCGATTTTGAGAACATAGCCTTTTCTCATCTCGACAAACAGACCGTAGGAAAGAGGATAGAATTCAACTTTCTTGTCGCCCTTTGTAAGGATAACTCTGCAGTTATTGCCGTTGGATTTAATGTAATATATGCCTGCGGTAATATCCTTGTCGCAGGTGTATGTGCCGGCCTTCTTCCATGCGGACGGTTTTTCAACCTGAGGAGTAGTAGTGTTCGGCGTGGGGGCGGGCTTAACGGTCTGCGCGGGCTTCTGGGTTGTTGAAGCGGGCTTTTTGCTTGCCGGTTTTGTGGGCAGTACCTGCTGCGCGGGTCTTACGGACTGTGCGGGCTGCGCGGACTGCGTGGTATCCTCGAGCGCGGGCTCGGTGTCGTCGCCTATGATGTTGTCGATTGCAGCATCGGTGTCGGGCGGGACGGTTGTCTCGTCATTGTTCTTCTGCTTGCAGCCTGCAAACGCCAAAACTCCGACGAGTATGGCAAGGCAGAGCATTGCGGAAATCAGCTTTTTCATCGTTTTCGTCCTTTCATAAAATTATTTTTGTGTTTCTGCGTTCTTATTATACTGAATTTAAATATTTAAGTCAATACTGTCGAAAAAAGGAAGGAGCGAGTTTCGCGCCCTTCCTTGGGTTTAATTATTGATTAATTTTTGTTGTCGCCGACATTGTTATCGCCGGCTTCGTTATTTTTAGGAGTGTCCGCATCGTTATCCTTGTCTTTATCCTTATCGGAACCAGATTCACTTGAAGTCTCACTTGAAGATTCACTTGAGGTTTCACTTGAAGGCTCCGTGGGCTTGGGCTCGACATACGGAACGAGCTTTAAGCCTGCAAATTCAATATAGCGTCCGCTTTCAAGCTCGATTACTTTATCCTTGCTGAGATTTTCGGCAGAATCGGCTACCGAGAGATCAATGTATTGCAGATCGTAATAAACAATATATCCGTTTTCGGCGTCCGTGGGAACGAGCTTGTACTTGCCGGGCTTGATATCCTTGCCGACCTTGTACATTCCGGGATTGAAGCTGCCGTCACTGTTGGCGGCGGGAGCCTTGATATCAAGTGTAGTGTCATCGAGGAACATCACGCGCTGACCCTTTTGAAGAGAGACATATGCGGGATGGGGACCGAAAACAGTCAGGGTCTCGCCGTCCTCATCAAAGTAATCGGTTGTCGAGAGAACCATAAGCTCTACGCCGTCTGCGTTGCCGAGAAGGTGCTCGCCGGCGGGAATGTCTATGCCGACTCTGTAGGTGCCGATTTCATATACGCCGTTTTTGCCGCTCATCTTTTCAACGGCGGAAGCGACGATGAACTTGCCGTTCTTGACTTCGAGCGTGTAGCCGGGCTTCATGGTGACAAACAGTCCGAAAGGAAGAACATCGAACTCGACTATCTCATCTTTGCCAAAATGCTTGCCGTCCGTCAGGATTACGCTGCAATTTTTGCTGTCGGGTTTAATATAGTATTCGCCTGCCGCGAGGTTTTTGCCGCAGGTGTATTTGCCCGCTTTTTTCCACTCGTCTTTTTTGACGGCGGGAGTTGTGGTGTTGACCTTGCCGGGCTTCTTTGTGCTGTCCGTAACTTTCTTTATGGCATCGGGAGTGGACTCTTTCTTTTCGGGCTCCGTTGTTCCCTCCGTTGAGGGCTCGGTGCTCTCGTCGGTTATGGCGTCAACTGCCGCTCCGCTCTCGGAGGGGGAGGTTGAATCGTCGTTGTTCTTCTTTGATTTGCAGCCGCAGAAGAGCAGCATTGTCGCGCACAGGATGAGCGCAACGGCGGAAATAAGTTTTCTTTTCATTGTTTTTCCCTTTCTTTTTAGTTTTTTCTTTCCCGGTGGAGAGTCCGCGGAATAATTCCGTTCGCTCAACTCGCAAGTCGAGTATATCAAAATTTGAAAAATAAGTCAACTAAAATTTGCCGAAAATGTCACATTTGACGGAAAAATAACGGACTTAGCAGAAAAGATAAATAAAAAATAAATCTTTAGTTAATAATTTTTATTAATTTTGTTGACTTGATATACCGAATGATTTAAACTGTTATTGTGAAATAAAAACTTTTTGAGGAGGAATGACGATGTTTAAACGCACCCTTTCGCTGCTGCTCTGCCTGCTTGTTGCGGCGCCGGCTCTCGCGTTTTTTGCTTTCGCGCAGGGGAACGGGACTGCTCCGGCAGAGGCAAGCTACGAAATAACCGACCCTTATGCCGAAGTCGACTGGGACAGCTGGGGATTTTACAAGGCTCAGCTGCACACCCACAGCAACGCGAGCGACGGATATCTGCCTATCCGCGAGGTGGTTGAGAAGCACTATGACCTCAACTACGATATCCTCGCCGTCACCGACCACGGCACAATAAACCGGGGATGGGATAAAAAGCCGCAGCTCGTGCCGCTGCTGAGGCTCGTAAAATATGAGCGCACGAAGCTCGCGCCCATATACCCGCTGACCGCCGCCGAGTATGAGGCTTACACTGCGGGCACAGCCGCGTCGACGACCAGAACCCACAAAAACGGAATGCTCGATATCCCGCAGGGCATAGAGCTCAACATGGCGACCCCCAAGTGCGACTGCCACCTGACCGGCTACTTTGCGGATTACGGTCAGGGTCTCGCCGGAGTTTACGGCGACTACGAGACCCCGTCAAATGGCGTCAACCGCAAGGGCGGAATATCCATGCTCTCGCACGTCGGTGAATATGTTTATCCCGACAAGGACAGCGCCGAGCACGTCGGGCAGAAAATAGACGAATACTATGTCAACAAGTTTGCGCGCATCTTCCTTGATAATAAAGGCTCGAGCGTCGGCATGGGCATAAACAGCGCCACCGACGAGCATACCCGCTGCGACCGCATACTCTACGATCAGATACTCCAAAAGACGATACCCAACGGCGTTGTCCCGTGGGGCTTCGCGTTCGCGGATTCGCACAATGTACGTTCGCTCAACGACGCATATACAATGATGGTGCTGCCCGAGCTCACAAACGAGAGCTTCCGCAAGGGCATGGAAAACGGCTGGTGCTTCGCGGTCTCCCACTATTCAAACGGCGTCGAGCTGAACGGAATGGAGGAGATTCCCGGCTTCGACGGGGAGAAGCTCATGGAGACCGAAGCTTATCTGCGCGACGACACACCGCTTGTCACCCGCGTTACGGTTGACGACGAAAATGACACGATAAGCATCGAGGGCGAGAATTTCAATTCGATAACCTGGGTCTCAAACTGCAACGTCATCAGGCGCGAGACAGGCATATCGGACGGCAAGGCGACGCTCGACCTCCGCGCGGACGAGCTGCTCGACACGCCGTATCTCTATGTCAGATTCTATATCACGGGCGACAACGGCATATGCTACTCCCAGCCCTTCGTGATAAGCAGAGACGGCGAGGACTTCGGAAAAGTCAGAGTCCCGAAAACTCACGATATTTCTACTTTACTGCGCACCACGGTCACGGTGCTCGACTGGACCTGCTTCAGGTTCAACCCCATTATTTGGGCGTTCAAACTCTTCTTCCTCGGCTACAATGTCTTTGACCGATTCTTTGACCCGTATTGATTTTTAAGGAGAATAAAGCAATGAAAAAGAATTTTAAGCGTATTCTGTCTGCGGCTCTCGCCCTCGTTTTGCTCTTCACCGCGTTCCCGGCGGCGTTTGCGCTCGGAGAAAAGGAGACGGATTATACTATAGTTAATCCCTATGAGCAGGTCGATTGGAGCGAGTGGAAAACCTACAAGGCGAATCTCCACACCCACTGCGACGCGAGCGACGGCGAGCCGACCTTAGACGAGATGGTAGAGGCATATTACAAGGCCGACTACGACATTCTCGCCATGACCGACCACGGCGTTATCACAAACGGCTGGACGGAAAAGAGAAAGACCAATGGTATATTCAACGGCTTTAGAAAAGTCTATCCGATGAGCAAGGAGAACTACGAGCGCATCACAAAGGGACTTGACCGCGGTGGCAGAGGCATGACGGATATCCGCGGCGGAATAGAGTGCAATATGGCGGTCATCTCCAAGACCCATGTCAACGGCTATTTCACCACCTACGGTCAGGGCGAGTGGGGAATAGAGAACGACTACAGAACCGCGCCCGAGGAGATAGAAAAGGCGGGCGGATATTCCGTGCTCAACCATGTCGGCGACTGGGTCGATTCCGGAAGATTCCCGCAGCGCTCACACTGGAATGTATATATAGCCTATTTTGCAGGCATATTCATCGACTGCCCGAGCTGCCTCGGCATGGAGATAGTCAACAGCACGGACAGAGTGACCCGCGGCGACCGTGCGCTCTGGGATGAGCTGCTTCAGGTCGTTATCCCCAAGGGCAGAAACATCTGGGCTTTTGCCGACGACGACTCCGAAAAGCTCAACGAGGTCGGCAGATCGTTTGAGCTCTTCGTCCTGCCGGAGAACAACGAAAATGCAGTCAAAAAAGCGATGAAGGACGGCAATTTCTTCGCCGCGAGCAGATATCACAAGACCACCGACGGCATCGGCGAATTTGAGGGCGACGGAAACGTGCCGCTCGTGACCGACATCAGGGTGAATAAAAAGGAGAACACGATAACCGTTACCGCAGACCCCGACCGCGACTGCGAGGTTATCGAGTGGATAGCCGACGGCAAGGTCATAGCCACGGGCAACACGATCGACCTCAACGATTACGAGGATGAGCTCGGCTGTTACATTCGCTTCCAAATGAAAGGCAGCGGCGGCGTGACCTATTCGCAGCCGTTCGAGCTTCGCTACAGCGGCAGAGTCAATAAGCCCGTCCCCGATTGGGCGCTTTGGATTTTCAGAACCGAGCCCGGCCAAAAGTTTATGAAATTCTATCATTCACGCACCTTTGCTCTCGGTGCGTTTGTAGCCGAGAAGATAAGAATTTTCATCGAGGATAAAATTAAAAAATAAAGTTCAGACCCCTTCGAAAGCAATTCGGAGGGGTTGTTTTCCGCTCGGAATTTAACGGGTGAAACTTTTTGTTACAAGTTTGAAATGTTTATTAAATTTCTATGCCACGGTACAAAAAATAAATTAAAAATTGTCGATAGTTTATCATTTTTGCATATTGCCTTTTGCATCGTGGGTGATATAATTTAGTAGCTGAAAGATGCGTAAAAGGCATATATAATAGGTATGCCGAAACAGTCGAAAAAAGAGGTGCAGCAATGGACAGCATCATTAAAACGATAGTCGATATGGACAAGCGCGCGAGAAAGCGCACCATGGAGGAGCAGGAGTTCTTTGACAGAGCCGATTCCGAGCTTGCGGAGCAGGCAAAGAAGCTGCAGGCCGAGGAGCAGGAGCGCGCCGACAGCGAGATAGCAAAGACCGCTTCGGAGTATGACGCGAAGCTGAAAGAAGCTCTTGCCGCGATAGATAAAAAAGCCTGTGCCGTGTCCGATGCGCTCGACGTGCAGAGTGAACAGAACCGCGCAAAATGGGCGCAGGTGCTTGCAGACAGAGCGGTTAACGCCGACTGATAAGATTTTTTGAAAGGAAGTGTGCCGTATGACAGTTTCGTTCGCCGCAAACGCAGTGCTCGCCAAGGCTCGTGCTATGTACGGCAAACGCCTTACCGCGCAGAACTACACCGATTTGCTCGCCTGCCGCACGGTCAACGAGGCGGCGGCTTATCTTAAAGCTCACACGGCCTACGCCGACGCATTCGAGGGCGTGACCATGGGCTCCGTAAGACGTCGGCAGATAGAGATACTGCTCAGAGAGCACCTTTTAAATAACTTCGCTTCCCTTTGCAGATACGAAAAGTCAATCGGCGACGGCTTCTACAAATACTTCGTTACGCTCTCCGACGTCGATATGCTGCTGCATTCGGTGCGATATCTGAATAGCCGCCACCCGGAGAACAATCTCGCCAAGGTGCCGGACTTTTTCATGCGCCATTCGGAGCTGAACGCCGCGGCGCTCGAGACTGCGACAAACGCCGATTTGCTGTTGGCGGCGGTCGAGGGCTCGCCATATAAGGCCGTGCTCGCCCCGTTTGTCTCGGCCGGCAGACCCGATTATTTCGGCATGGAGCTGGCGCTCAACAAATATCTCCGTTCGCAGGCCGAGGCGCTTATCAAAAAGAACTACAGCGGCAAGGCGCGCAAGGAGCTTGACGCAATGTACGCGTTCGATACGGACGCCGAAAACATCGTCTCGCTCTACAGGCTCAAGAGGCTCACGAATATGCCGCAGAGCGTGCTTTTGACCATGCTCCTGCCGGGCGGAACGCTCGGAGAAAAGGAGCTCACGGGCTTTATGAAAGCGCCGAATGCCGAAGAGGCTCTCAAGACGCTCAAGGGCACGGCGTATGCCGCCTTTGCCGAGCGCGGCGACCTCTCCGTTGAGCAGGTGAGCGCAAAGCTCAGATATGACCGCGCAAAGAGCCTTGTGCGTTTTTCGACCTACCCGAGCGTTGTGATGATGAGCTATGTTGCGCTCGCGGAGAATGAAGCAGAAAATCTGACCCACATTATTGAGGGTATAAGATATAATATTCCGCCCGAAGAAATAAGCCGACTTTTGTTAGGCGTGGGCGACTGAATGTGTTTCAAGAGTTTAAAAGGACGGTGATAAACCTTGGCAGTTGCAAAAATGAAGCTTGTTAAAGTTACGGGTCCGCTCGATAAACTTAACAATTTCATTTCGACCTGCTGCTTGGACGGCTCGTTCCAGCCCGAGCAGGCAACGCAGTATATGTCTGCGTCAATGGGTTATCTGACTCTCAGCGAGGAGAACCCGTATGCGCCGATGCTGCAAAAAATAGAGGAGCTTATCCGCGAGAACGATTCCGCTCCCGACCCGACGATAGTCGGCGACCGCTCGCGCGATATCGAGCTCGATGACAAGACCAGCGCCTATATCGACGAGCTTGACAAAAATCTCTCCGCGCTGCACGACGAGTACAGAGAGCTTGAGGATCAGCTTAAGCAGTGCCGCGACGGCATTGCGCAGTACGAGCACTTCACGGGCTTCGATGTCGGTCTCGATGAGCTGTTTAACTGCAAGTTTATCAAGACCCGCTTCGGACATATGCCCAAGGAGAGCTACGAGAAGCTTGTTGCATATGAGGATAACCCCTATGTGCTCTTTATCCCGTGCTCTACCGACGCCACCGACTATTGGGGCGTCTACTGCGTGCCGAGAGAGCGGGTTGACGAGGTTGACAGCGTGTTCGCCGGACTTAACTTCGAGCGCCTGCAGATACCGTCGGCAGTCGGCACCGTCGAGGAGGTCATAGACCAGCTCAAGAGCAACATCGAGATAATCGAGAGCGACTTGAAGCAGCTTGACGAGCGAGCCGCGGCGCTCTGGAAAGAGAACCGCAAGCGCTGCAACGAGATATACACGAAGCTCGTCGATTTAAATACCGTCTTTGAGCTTCGCCGCTATGCCGCGTGCCACAATAAATATTTCTTCTATGTCGGGTGGGTACCGGCCCACGTTTCAAAGGAGTTCGAGAAAAAAGCGGAGGCCATTCCGCACGTCGAGGTCGAGGAGAACGATCCCGACAAGAGCTCAAAGACCCCGCCCGTAAAGCTCAGGAATCCACTGATATTCAAGCCCTATGAATTCTTCGTTGATATGTACGGCCTACCGTCATATTCGGATATCGATGTCACGGGTTTCGTTGCAATAACCTACACGCTGCTGTTCGGCATCATGTTCGGCGACCTCGGTCAGGGACTTGTGCTCTTCCTGCTCGGTATCCTCGGCTGGAGGATAAAGAAGATGTCCCTTGCGCGTATTCTTATCCCGTGCGGACTTTCGAGCGCGGTGTTCGGCTTCGTGTTCGGCTCCGTGTTTGGCTATGAGGATATGCTCGACCCCGTCTACCATGCGCTGGGCATGGCCTCAAAGCCGCTGAGCGTTATGGACTCGATAAACACCGTCCTGATAGTCGCCATAGGCATAGGCGTTGTCCTTGTCGTGACCGCGATGCTCCTGAATGTAGTGTCCTGCCTCAAGCATAAGAAGATAGGCGAGGCGATATTCAGCAACAACGGACTTGTCGGAATAGTGTTCTATTTGGCGGGCGTTGCGTTCTGCGTAGCGTTTATGAACGGCCCGAAGGTGCTTCCGAACAGCGTCCTGTTCGGTATTATGGGCGTGTGCGCCGTTTTGCTCTACCTAAAGGAGATACCGATAGGTATTATAGACAAGCATCCGGACTGGAAGCCCGACAGCGTCGTTGACTTCCTGCTCCAGAACCTGTTCGAGCTTATCGAATATGTCCTTTCCTATTTCAGCAACACCGTGTCCTTCCTTCGTGTCGGCGCGTTTGTTATAGTCCATGCCAGCATGATGATGGTCGTGTTCACCCTCGGCGGTAACGGCAGCAACATCCCCGTTATCATCATAGGCAATATCATCGTCATCGCCCTTGAGGGTCTGCTCTCGGGCATTCAGGGCTTGCGTCTGGAGTTCTACGAGATGTTCAGCCGCTTCTATGAGGGCGGCGGCAAGGCGTTCACTCCCGCAAAGCTTGAGCAGGCTCAGTCGAATATAAAAACAAAAATTGCCAACAAAAAGGCCCAAAGGGCTTTAGCAAATAAAGACTAATCGGAGGTAAAGTAAAATGACAACTCTTTTTTATTCCGTTATGATCGTAGTTCCCGCAGCGGTGCTTCTCGCATCCGTAGTATACACAATGAAGAAGCACTCTGAGGGTCAGAGCGTCAGGAAGAGCCTTCGCATGAACGCGGCCACCTTTGCCGTTATGCTTCTGCTCGTCGCGGGCTGTGCCATGGGCGCTTTCGCAACCGGCAGCGAGGACAAGGCCGCAGCTCCGGCGGCCACCACCGCCGCGCAGGCTTCCGACACGGCGGCCGAGAGCACTGAGTCTTCCGCCAAGGATAACTCCAAGGGTCTCGGACTTCTTGCCGCAGGTCTTGTTACCGGTCTTGCCGGTATCGGCGGCGGTATCGCAGTTGCCGCCGGCGCTCCCGCAGCTATCGCTGCAACGAGCGAGGATCCCAAGGCTTTCGGTAAGGCGCTTATCTTCGTCGCCCTCGGCGAGTCGATAGCCCTTTACGGTGTCGTTATCTCCATCCTTATCCTCAACAAGGTCTGACGCTCCGAGGCTGAGGAGCATTAGTGTAAAGCACAGCAGCTTTACACTGCGTTGAAAGGAACAAAAGCCATGCGTTTTTATTTGATAAGCGACAATGCCGATACGCTTGTCGGAATGCGCCTTGCGGGTATAGAGGGCGAGCTTGTGCACGACGCTCAGGCGGTCGAGGACGCGGTCAACCGCTGCCTTGCTGATGAGCAGGTAGGCATCATTCTCATCACGCACCGCCTTTGCGAGCTGTGCGAGGATTTTATAACGCAGACAAAGCGCAGCTACGATAAGCCCTTGATAGTCGAGATCCCCGACCGCCACGGTTCGCAGGGGAGCGACTCCATTACGCGCTATGTGCGCGACACTATCGGCATAAAGATTTGAGGTGTTTGACCAATGCTCAATCAGGAAGAGAGAGCCGCAAAGTTTTTTGACGCCATAACAAAGGACGCCGAGGAGCGCCATGAGGAGCTGACCCGCAAGACTCGCGAGACGGTTGACAGCGGCCTTGAAAAGGCAAAGGCGAAGGCGCATTCCCAGGCTCAGGCGAGAATAGAGCGCGAGCGTATGCTAAAGGAGCAGGAGTTCAACCGTACCGTCGCCGATGAGAGAACCCGTCAGCGCGCCCGTCTGACCGACAAGCGCAGCGCCATTACGGACGGAGTTTTCGGCGATGCGCGTGACAAGCTGCTGAGCTTTACAGAGTCCGACGGCTACGCGGAGTTTCTCAAAAGGAGCGCGGCAGGCTTCGCCGCCGTTTTCCCGCAGGGAGACGTGACGGTCTATGTCCGTCCCGCTGATATGCGCTTTGCGGATGAGATAAAAAGAGCTTTCGGCAGAGCCTGCAGGGTCGAGAGCTGTGACGAAATAACAATAGGCGGATGCCGCGCCGGAGTTGCCGGCGGCAGCACCGTAGCTGACGATACGCTCGACACGCGCCTTGAGGCGCAGCGCGAGTGGTTCCTCGAAAATTCGGGAATGTCAGTAATACTTTAACGGTCGGAGGTGAACGGCTTGTCCGAAAATAATGTTATATACGGAATAAACGGCCCCGTCGTTACGGTAAAGGGCGAGACGGGACTGAGCATGATGGAGATGGTCTATGTCGGCGAGAAGCGTCTTGTCGGCGAGGTCATACGCCTTGATAAGGAGCTCACCACCATTCAGGTCTATGAGGAGACGACCGGGCTCAAGCCCGGTGAGCCGGTCTATGCTACCGGCGGCGCGATGTTCGCCACCCTCGGCCCCGGAATAATCAGAAATATATTTGACGGAATCGAGCGTCCGCTTTCGGCTATTGCCGAGCACAACGGCGCGTTCATATCAAAGGGCTGCGCCGAGAGTGCGCTCGACGAGGAGCGCGAGTGGCAGGTCAATATGCTCGTCAAGCCCGGCGACAGACTCAAGGGCGGCGACGTCTACGGCGAATGCCCCGAAACGCCTGTTGTCAAGCACAGATTTATGGTTCCGCCCGGACTTGAGGGAGAGGTTACGGAAGTCAAGCCCGACGGAAAATATAAAATAAACGATACGATAGTTACTTTAAAGGACAAAAAAGGCAACGCTCATGAGCTGACGCTCTGCCAGCGCTGGCCTATCCGAATCCCGCGCCCCGTCAGCCGCAGACTGCCCGCGCAGCGTCCGCTGATAACCGGTCAGCGTGTCATAGATACGCTCTTCCCGATAGCAAAGGGCGGCGCGGCGGCAATACCCGGCGGCTTCGGAACGGGCAAAACCATGACGCAGCATCAGCTTGCAAAGTGGTGCGACGCGGATATCATCATCTATGTCGGCTGCGGCGAGCGCGGCAACGAGATGACCCAGGCTCTTAAAGAGTTCGGCGAGATATCCGACCCGCGCACGGGCAAGCCCCTGACGGACAGAACGGTGCTCATAGCGAACACCTCTAATATGCCCGTCGCCGCGCGTGAAGCGTCCATATACACCGGTATAACCCTCGCCGAGTATTACCGCGACATGGGCTATCACACAGCTATTATGGCGGATTCCACATCCCGTTGGGCGGAGGCTCTTCGTGAGATATCCGGACGCCTTGAGGAGATGCCCGCCGACGAGGGCTTTCCGGCTTATCTGCCGTCGAGACTTTCCGAGTTCTACGAGCGCGCAGGCTATGTCAAGAATCTAAACGGCACGGAGGGCTCAATAACGATAATCGGCGCCGTATCGCCGCAGGGCTCTGACTTTTCGGAGCCCGTTACCCAGAACACAAAGCGCTTCACCCGCTGCTTCTGGGCGCTTGACAAGTCGCTCGCCTATGCGCGTCACTATCCCGCGATAAATTGGAACACGAGCTATTCCGAATATGTGAATGACCTGTCCGCGTGGTACTATGACAACGCGGGACCGGAATTCATGAACTACCGCGACGAGCTGTGCTCGATTCTGCTCGAGGAAAACAGCCTTATGGAGATTGTCAAGCTCATCGGCGCGGACGTTCTGCCCGACGACCAGAAGCTTGTCATGGAAGTGGCAAGGGTCATCAGAGTCGGCTTCCTGCAGCAGAATGCGTTCCATAAGGAGGACACCTATGTTCCTCTGGCAAAGCAGATGAAGATGATGGAAATTATCCTCTATCTCTATCACAAATGCCGCGAGGTAGTCGCAAAGCAGGTGCCGATTTCCAAGATAACGAAGCTCGGTCTGTTCGATAAGCTCGTCAAGATAAAGTACGATGTGCCCAACGACAGACTCGATATGTTTGACGGTTACCGCACCGAGATAGACAAAGCGCTCGCTCCGCTTCTGCGCTGAGCCCGCTTATTCTGAAGGCAAGGAAGGATTTAAACAGCTATGATTTTTGAACACATCGGTTTAAATCAAATAAACGGTTCGCTCGTCGTGCTTGACGGCGTCAAGGGCGCGAGCTACGAGGAAATGGTCGAGCTCAGACTTGATGACGGCACCTCGCGTGCGGGGCGTATAGTCAAGATAGACGGCGAGCTTGTGGTCATTCAGGTCTTTGAGGGAACGCGCGGAATATCAATGAGCAACAGCACGACCGTGCTCTCCGGCAGACCCATGGAGATGCCGCTGTCGCCCGAGATTCTCGGCAGAGTTTTCGACGGCCTCGGCAGACCGATAGACGGCCTCGGCGAGATATATCCCGAGTGCCGCCGCGATGTCAACGGCTCGCCCATAAACCCCGTTTCGCGTGTTTATCCGCGAAATTATATAAACACCGGCATATCCTCTATAGACGCGCTCGCAACGCTTATCAGAGGCCAGAAGCTCCCGATATTCTCGGGCTCGGGCATGAAGCATAACGAGCTCGCCGTTCAGATAGTCCGCCAGGCGAACGTTGCCGACGGCGACGATTTCGCAATTGTTTTCGCCGCCATGGGCGTCAAGAACGACGTCGCGGAATATTTCCGCACCTCGTTTGAAAACGCCAACGTCATGAACCGCGTCACCATGTTCATGAACCTCTCTAACGACCCGATAATCGAGCGTATCATAACACCCCGCTGTGCCCTGACCGCCGCCGAGTATCTCGCATTCGATTTGGGCAAGCAGACGCTCGTTATCCTCACCGATATGACTTCATATGCCGAGGCTCTGCGTGAATTCAGCTCGTCAAAGGGCGAGATTCCCGGCAGAAAGGGCTTCCCCGGCTACCTCTATTCCGATTTGGCATCGCTCTATGAGCGCGCGGGAATAGTTGAGGGCAAGAAGGGCTCTGTCACTCAGATACCGATTCTTACCATGCCAAACGACGATATCACGCACCCCATCCCCGACCTCACGGGCTATATAACCGAGGGTCAGATAGTGCTTGACAGGGGACTCGACTACAAGGGCATTTATCCGCCCGTCAGCGTCCTGCCGTCGCTGTCGCGTCTGATGAAGGACGGCATAGGCGAGGGCTACACGCGCTCCGACCACAGTATGCTCGCAAACCAGCTCTTCGCGTCCTATGCAAAGGTGCAGGATGCCAAGGCACTCGCGTCCGTCATAGGCGAGGATGAGCTCTCCGCGTCGGATAAGCGCCTTATGGAGTTCGGCAGAGCGTTTGAGGAGAAATTTATAAATCAGGGCTACGATGAAAACAGAACGATAGACCAAACACTCGACCTCGGCTGGGAGCTGCTCTCCATGCTGCCCGAATCCGAGCTCGACCGTGTTGATGAGGACGTTCTCAAGGAGCACTACAAGCCCGCACAGCAGTAAAGAAAGGGGGAGAGCGTCATGGCACAGGTGTTCCCGACAAAAAGCAATCTGATGAGCACGAAGAAGTCGCTGGATCTCGCCAAGCTCGGCTATGATCTGCTCGACCGCAAAAGAAATATACTCGTGCACGAGATGATGCAGCTCATAGACAAGGCGTCGAAGATTCAGCGGGATATAGACGAGACTTATTCAAAGGCCTATCTCGCGCTCCAGCGTGCGAACGTCACGCTCGGCATGTGTGCTGAGTTCGCGCAGGCGATACCGATAGACGAGTCGCTTGATATTGACCTTCGCAGCGTCATGGGCGTTGAGCTGCCGGTTGTTACGCTCGGCGAGGAGAAGCTCGATATGTATTACGGGCTCAACTCGACCAACTCCCAGCTTGACGAAGCATATCTGAGCTTCGCGCAGGTCAAGCGTATGACCGCAGAGCTTGCGGAGATAGAGAACAGCGTCTATCGCCTTGCCGACGCGATAAAGAAAACGCAGAAGCGCGCCAATGCGCTCGATAATATCATGATCCCGCAGTTCACCGAGACGATAAAATATATCACCGAGGCTCTTGAAGAAAAAGAACGCGAGGATTTCTCGCGCCTGAAGGTCATCAAGAGACAGAAGGAAGAAAAAGAGTAATAAAAGGACGCCGTTTCAAGAGAGGCTCCATAAGGAAGAAGGCAGCACAAAATTTGTGCCGCCTTCTTTTTGTACTATC